>Ga0157372_10000159_pt1 | contig 73691 bp, 60 predicted proteins | sample C55metaG_FD_115307 | JGI IMG/M metagenome (GOLD analysis project Ga0157372, IMG submission 115307) | Corn rhizosphere microbial communities from Kellogg Biological Station, Michigan, USA - C5-5 metaG | ecosystem: Host-associated > Plants > Roots > Rhizosphere > Soil | place: USA: Michigan... | reverse complement strand
GCTGTTCACGGTGTCCGGACTGGTCGGCACCCCGGCGCTCGCGGCGCGGGCGGCCGGCCTGCAGGAACTCCTGCCCGAACGTGCCTGGGCGGCCGGGTTCTCCGGGCTGTACGCCGCCGGCGGAGTCGGCTTCGGCGCCGCCGGTCTGATCGTCGCGGCGCTGCTCGGCCCGGCCGGCATCCGCACCGCACTACTCGCCTGCGTCGCCCTCGCCGCGGTCGCCGCCATCGTCGGCGCCTTCGGCGAGGAGAGATTGACGGCAAGGCTGCCGTTGCCCCCGAAGAACTAAGTCCGCCCCTTAGCACTGAGTCCGCCCGAAGCACTGAGTCCGGCCCTAAGAACTGAGCGCACCGCTGATCCGCCGTACCACCCGTGTTCTGGTAACCGCAGTGGTGAGCGCTGCCCTGCGCCACCGGCGTTCCATCCGTCCTGGCAACACCACGTTGAAGCCCTTCACCCAATGGAGACTCAAGATGTTGCAATCCGCGCAGAACGCAAACCCGCTCCCGGCCACCGCTAGCTCGGCCACCGCGGCCGGCCGGCCGACGGTCACCCCGTCGATCCGGCTGGTCTCCGCACCCGAATCCGGCCCCCGCGCTCCCGGCCGCAGCGAGCTGAGCCTGCTGGGTGGCTTTCGGCTGGTGATCGAAGACGTGCCGCTGGCCACCGGCCCGACCGTGCAACGCATGCTGGCCGCGCTGGTCTGCCTGGGCCGGCAGGCGCAACGTAACAAGCTGGCGCACACCCTGTGGCCCGACGCCACGAGCCAGCGGGCGCAGTCCAATCTGCGCACCACGCTCTATCGGTTGCAGCGCCAGGCACCGGGGCTCATCCGGTCGTCCAAGAGCGACCTGCAACTGGCGGCCGAAGTCCGGGTCGACGTGGACACCACCCGCTCGTTCGCCCTTACCCTGCTCAACATTCGTCCGTGCGAGGAGACCGCCGCGCTGCGGTTGGTGCCCTGGACCGACCTGGGCCGGGATCTGCTGCCGGACTGGGACGACCGGTGGCTCATCGAGTACCAGTCCAGCTACCGCCGGCTGCGGCTGGACGCGCTCGAGCGGCTGGCCGACGTGCTGGTCTGCAAGAAGCAGTACGGCGCGGCCGTGCAGGCAGCGCTCGCGGTGATCCACGCCGACACCCTGCGGGAGACGGCGCACGAGCAGCTGATCCGGGCCTATCTGGCGCAGGGCAACCGGCACGATGCGATCTCCCACTACACCGGCTACTGCCGCACACTGCGGGACGAACTGGGGCTGGACCCGGCCTCGTCGCTGAACGAGCTGCTCTGGAGCAAGGCGAGCTGAACCGGTCGACCCGTTAGCTCGGCGGCTGTGCACGACCCCTGTTGATCCGACACTGAATCCCCTGAGAACACAGGCAAAGCAACAAGGCTGTACCCGAAGCTCCGACCATCGCTTTCTCCGATGGCCGGCCTGCGAGCGATGAGCCGCCCGTCCGCGCGATCAGTGCCGATCGTGTGCGGCCGTCGCAGATCCATGTCCGAACCGGTCGGTTCGCGTGAGCATGTCTCCGCTGCCGCACCGGTGCCGACGACTGCCTCTTTCGACTGTCGAACGATCCGCGCCGGCGAGGTCGCGGGTCACCCGCCCGTGTCACGTGCTGACTACGCAGATGCGACGGCGGATCTCCGATCGTGAAGTCCGACTCGTTCCGTCACGCACGCAACAACGCGAACCACTACGACCAGGCGGTGATCTCCGATGACCGAAGTGATCGATGCCCATTCTCCAGCTGAGCAACCTGCTACGACCGAGCTGCCTCCGCTGCTGCGGACCAGTGACTTCTGGACCGACGAGATGGTCGCCGCGGCAGGAATAACCAGCTACGACATGCCGATCGTCACCGTCGGCGGCGGCATGGGCTCCTTCATCACGGCCGATTACCTGCGAGTGGCCGGGGGCTTGCCCACCACCGACATCCAAGTGATCTCCAATCTCAGCCATCCATGGCAGACCTACGAGCGGCTGGCGACCGTCTCCCAGATCAAGCAGGAGGACCGCATCCGTTCGGACTCCGCCTCCCGGCCGGACAACATCTGGGGCTTCCCGTCCTACGCGCTGACCGAGGCCATTCGCCAGCGCACCCTGGCACCGCTGTGGCAGGTGCTGGTGGAGCCGGTCTTCGCCGACTTCTACACCCCGAAGCTGCGGATGGTGATGGAGTCGATCGCGGTCGAGGCCCGCCGGATCCGGTACTGGGACATGCTGCGTCGCGGTGACGTCGAGCTGGTACGCCGACGGGTCGGCGGCGGCTATTTCGTGCTGTTCGCCGACCACCGCGTGCAGAACCCGACGCTGCAGGTGGTGCGCTGCCGCGACGTCCACCTCGCGGTCGGTTACACCGGTCTGCAGTTCCTGCCGGAACTGCAGGAGTTTCGCACGACGATGAACGACTACCACCACGTGGTCAACGCCTACGAGAACCATGAGCACGTCTACCACGCGCTGGCCCGCCGGCCGGGCACCGTGCTGGTTCGCGGCGGTGGCATCGTCGCGTCCCGGGTGCTGGAGCGGCTCATCCGCGACCGGCTTACCTTGGGTCTGCAGACCCGCATCGTGCACGTACTGCGCACCTATTTCGACGGACCCAACGGCAAGCAGTGGGTGGCCCGCCGGCGCGGCCGGGACGGCTTCGCCTACCAAGGCTTCAACTACCCCAAGTCGGTGTGGGGTGGGCAGTTGAAGGCGGAGATGCGCAACATGCATTCCACCCGGCGGGACAAGGTGTATTCCGACATCGGCGGCACCACCACCGCCTGGCGGCGGGAATGGCAGCGGCAGCTGCGCATCGCGCGGGACGGCGGCTGGTACCGGGCGGTCAACGGCTCGGTGGTCGAGGTGCGTCGGGATGGCGACGGGGTCGCCACCCGGTTGCGGATCGCCGACGGCGAGCTCAGCGTGCAGGCCGACTACATCATCGACTGCACCGGGCTGAACGCGAACGTTGCCGAGCATCAGGTGCTCGGTGATCTGCTGGAGCACGGCGGCGCTCAGCTGAACAGCATGCGCCGGATCGATGTGGACGAGGCGTTCGGGGTGCGCGGTGCGGACAGCGGGATGGGCCGGGTGTACGTGACCGGTGCCGCCTCGCTCGGCGGCCCGTTCCCCGGCGTGGACACCTTCCTGGGACTGCAGATCGCCGCGCAGGAGGTGGTGGACGACATCGCCCGGCGCGGGTTCTGCCGGCGGCTGGGGCCGGTGACGTCAATGGCCGGCTGGTGGCGCTGGATCACCGGCCAGCAGATCTGACCAACGGACATAAGGAGAAGAGCAATGGTGCCAACCCTGATGGGGCGCATCCAGACCCGGCTGTTCCTGCTGGCGCTGGTCGGTGCGGTGGTCACCGCGGCGATCACGCCGATCCTGCCGGTGGACGGTCCACTGCACGACCGGTACCGGGCCACGTTCATCGTGCTGGCTTCGGTGGCCGTGCTGGGCATCGGCTGGGAGTTGCTCTACCACGTCTGCATGCAATGGCGGTGGGAGAAGGACTGGCCGACCATGTTCGGGCTGTTCACCCTTCTCCCGGAGGGGGTGCTGGTCGGTTTTCTCGCCGTGCTCGGCATCCTCCCGCTGCTGCCCGCCTCGGTGCCGGCATGGGCGTTCATAACGCATTTCCTGGCGGTGTGGGTAGCGGTCTGGTTGTTCGCGAACGGACCGATGCGTGCGCCGTTCATTCGGTGGCGATTCCGTGGTGGGAGGTTGGTGTGACTACTGTGAGCGATTCGGCCTTGGCCCCGTGGCTGCATTCGGGCGAGGGAACCCTGGCGCGATACCGCGGGGTGACGTTGCTGGTCGGACCGGGCGACGAACTGGTCACCGGTCAGCTGCTGGCCGCGGCCCGGGCGGCTGCCGGCAACGGCGCCGACCAGCCCGACCACCGGCTGCGGCAGATCGCCACCCGGTTGATCGCGGCCAACGGCAAGGCGCCGGCGCTGTGCGCGGTGGGCGAGGTGGACGGCGGTGTGGCGGCGCTGGTGCACGGTGCGGCTCGGGTCACCGTGCGCACCGACCGCGGCGCGCTGAGCCTGACCGGCTGTGCGACGCAGGCGGTGGTGGATGGTTTCGTGGCCGGGCAGGTGTCGCTGGTGGAGGCCGAGCTCGGCACGGTCGAAATCGGCGCGGTCGAGCTCGGCGCGGTTGATATCGGCGCGGTTGAGCTGTCGGTCGAGCAGCCCGGTCCGGTGGCCGTGGCCGACAGCGTCGCTCAACTACCGGCGGCGCCGACCACCGTGGAGGAGGTGGTGGCCGCGGTCGAAGGCGTGATGGCCGCCGTGGAGCAGGCGCTGGCCGGTGCTCCGGTGGAGTTGCCACCGCTCGGCGAATCGATGGATTCGTTGCTCGCGATGGATGCCGGCTCGGCGGATTTGCCGGTGGCGGATGCGTTGACCGCCGCTGCGGCGGAGCTACTGGCGAATCTGCCGGCGGAGACAATCGAATCCTCGGCGGAGACAATCGAATCCTCGGCGGAGCCGGCCGAATCATCGGCGGAGACGGCCGAATCGTCGGCGGAGACAGTCGAATCGTCGACGGAGCAGCCGGTCGTGGTGGCCGCGGTGGCCGAGGTCGACCAAGCGACCGGTGCGATCCGTACCGGCGTGGCCGCGGTCAGCGGGGTGCGCTGTCGCAAGGGCCACTTCAACGACCCGAACCTGCCGTACTGCGTCGTCTGCGGTATCGGACTGACCCAGGCCGGTCGGGTGATCGCCCAGGACGAGCGTCCGGTGCTCGGGGTGCTGCTGCTCGACGACGGCCGGCTCCTCCCGCTGGACCGCGACCACGTGCTGGGCCGCTCGCCCGACCTGTCGGATCAGGTACGGCGCGGCGAGGCAACCGCGGTGGCACTGGAGGATCCGCTGGTCTCCGACGTGCACGCGTGGGTCAGCCTGCGCGGCTGGGAGGTCAGCGTGACCGACGTCGGATCGCAGCACGGCACCTACGTGCGTGATCCCGGCGCACCGGATTGGGAACCGCTGCATGGCGGCGGCCAGCGGACGTTGCAGCCCGGCGCGTTGATCGCGGTCGGGGCTCGGCAGCTCCGGTTCGAGACGTACCGCAAGTGACCTGACCGACCGCAACCCAGGACGAGGAGGTGAACCAATGAACGGACCCTTCCGCCGGCACGGCACACCGGCGTCAGACCGACCAGGTCTGGTGCGTGAATTGGGCCGGCGACATGCCGGCGTGCTTTGTTACCGGCCCCATGTGCCGCGGGCTGAAACCCGCCAGCATGATGCCGTGGCGGACCGGGAGGTCGAGGCATGAGCGATCTGATGATGCTGATCGACATCGCGGTGATCGTCGTCGCCGCCAAGCTGGTCGGCCAGCTGGGCACCCGGATCGGCCAGCCGCCGGTGGTCGGCGAGATCGCGGTGGGTGTGCTGCTCGCGACACTGTTGCGCGGCAACGCGATCGGCGGCGTGGTACTCGCCGCGAACGTCAAGAGCGCGCTGCATACCATTTCCACGCTCGGCATCGTGCTGTTCATGTTCACGGTCGGCTATCACTGGGAACCGAACCGGATGCGTGGCTTCGGTCGGGTGACGGCCGGGATCGCGGTCGGCTCGCTGCTGCTGCCGTTCGCCCTGGGCACCAGCCTCGGGTTCTACTTCGTCGAGCGCTATCACCCCACCGATCACGTGCAGTTCGTGCTGTTCCTGGGCATCACCATGTCGATCACCGCACTGCCGGTGCTGGCTCGGATAGTCGAGGACCGCAAGCTGCGTGGCACCGTGGTGGGCGGTGTGGCGCTTGCCTCGTCCGCCGCGGTCGATGGCTCGAGCTGGGCGGTGTTGGCCGTGATCATCGCGTTGGCCGGTGGCGCGCCGGTCTGGCACCTGCTGCTGGTGCCGCCCTACCTGCTGGCTCTGTTCACGCTGCGGCCGGCGCTGGCCTACCTGGCACGGCGCTGGCGCGGTAGCACCGGTTTCGGAGTGATCCTGGCCGGGCTGTTCCTGTCCGCGGCGGCCACCCAGTGGCTCGGTTTGCACGTCGTCTTCGGTGCGTTCTTATTCGGCGCGGTGCTGCCGAGCCGCAACGTCCCGGCGCTGCGCGAGCAGATGGACGAGCTGGCCCGGCAGTGCCACCTGTTGCTGCTGCCCATCTTCTTCGTGGTGGCGGCACTGGACGTGAACCTGGCCGGTATCGGGCTCGGCGGTATCGCGGACCTGGGCCTGATCCTGGCGCTGGCCATCGGCGGCAAGATCTGTGGTTCCTACGCCGGCGCCAGGGTGGGTGGACTGCGTGGCACCCAGGCCATCTCGGTGGCCACGCTGATGAACGCCCGCGGGGTAACCGAGCTGGTGGTGCTCCAGGTGGGTTTGCAGCTGCACGTGCTCAACGTGCGGCTGTACTCGCTGCTGGTGCTGATGGCACTGTTGACCACGGCCGCAACCGGGCCGCTGCTGTCGCTGATCAGCCGCCGCGCCGAACGGGCGGGGCAGCCGCTGACCGGCAGGTTGTCGATGCTGGAGCCGCTGCCGGTGCTGGTCCTCGTCGACCCGGTGATCGTCGATCCGACGGTGCTGGCGGATGGGCTGGCGGCAGTGCCGGGTGCGGTGATCGAACCGGAAGGTGGCCTGCAGGCCGCATAGCGAAAGCTTTCCTCCCGGGGTAGGGACGGGCGCCCCCAGCAGAGCAACTGCTGGGGGCGCCCGCTTGGGTTTATCCGGGGTCGCGGGTATGCGGACTGCTTGATGTGATGAGCAGCTCGGGGTGGTGCAGGTAGTTGCGTTGTGGTCGCTGGTCTGGGTGCCAGGCCGGTGGTTGCCAGTGCGGTACGCCGTCCAGCATCACCGTTCGCCAACCCTGCTCCGGTGCGAATTTGTTGTGATAGCCGCAGGCGATTGCGAGGTTGTCGAGGTTGGTTTCGCCGCCGAGTGCCCAGTCGGTGGCGTGGTGGATCTCCGACTGCGCGGCGGTACGGGCGCAGCCCGGGAAGGTGCAGCCGCGGTCGCGGGCGAACGTTGCTTTACGTAGCCCGGGTGTGGCCAGTCGGTGGCCGGTGCCGTAGGCGAGGATGCCGCCGGCGTCATTCAGGATCGCGGGCAGTACGTGACCGTCGGCCGCTAACCGGAGCGCGTCGTTGATGCTGAGGGTGCCGCCGTGGTGGGTGGTCGCGCGGCCGGCCCGGCGTTCCAGATCGGTCAACGACATGGTGATGATCAACTGGCTGGGTAGGCCGGCGTGGTTCGGCAACTCGCCGGTAGCAAGCAGGCGGCGGCCGGCTTCCTCGAAAGCGTCGTGCATGCGCTGGCTGATGGTGCGGTCGTCCGGACCCAAAGCGTCATCCGGCCGGGCGGCGGCGAGCGGGGTCAGGATCGCTTCCCAGATCGCCTGACTGTGAGACTGGCCGGGTCGGCGCATCGGTGATGGGCTGATGGTCGGCAGCAGTGGGCGTGACTCTTCGCCTGACTGGCTTCGTGCCTTGGACCTGACTTGTCCGTCTGCTGTCTGCCGGCACCGGCCCGGCCGGAGACGTTGGCCTGATCAGGAGCTTGACCGCCAGTAGCAGCTGGCGTGTCTCATCACAGTCCTGCCATCTCCGCACTGGACCGGGCCGTCACGTCCCACCGGTCAAGGGAGAACGCATGTCCATGCTGGCAGATCTGGTCGAGGTCGTCATCGGCGTCGACACCCACAGCCAAACCCATACCGCGGCGGTCGTCGAGGCCGGCACTGGCGGGGTGTTGGCCCGTGTGACCGTCACCGCCGATCCGGACGGATACGCCGAACTGGTCGCCCTGGCTGAGCAGTACTCCGGGCTGCGGGCCTGGGCGATGGAGGGCACCGGCGGCTACGGCGCTGGCCTGGCTCGGCACCTGGCGGCCAGGCAGGAGATGGTCGTCGAACTCGACCGGCCCAAGCGGCCGGCCCGGCGGGCCGGAGCCAAGTCCGATCCGATCGACGCCGAGCGCGCTGCCCGCGACGCACTGGCCCGCACCCGGCTGGCCCAGCCCAAGTCCGGCGCCGAGCGCGCCGCCCTGCAGATGCGTCTGACGGCCCGACGGGCGGCGGTGGAGGCGGCCGGCACTGCCCAGCGGCAGCTGCTAGCGATGGTCATCACCGCTCCGGAGCCAGTGCGCGCCCGATTCCGCGGCCAGAGCACCCGCGGCATGATCGCTACCGCGGCCACACTGCGCCCACGCGCGAGTAGCGCCGACGTCGAGGCCCTCACCGCGCTGAGCGTCCTTCGCGACCTGGCCCGCCGCGTCCGCTTCCTGCAAGCCGAGGCACTCGAGCACGAGAAGGCCATCCGCACCATCGTGCGGACCTGGCGTCCAGACCTGCTCGAACTGACTGGAGTCGGCCCGATCGTGGCCGCGACCGTCCTGGCCGCCTGGTCCCACCCCAGCCGCTGCCGCAATGAGGCAGCCTTCGCCATGCTCGCCGGCGTCGCCCCCATCCCGGCATCCTCGGGCAAGACCGTGCGCCACCGACTCAACCGCTCCGGCGACCGCCAACTGAACCGAGCCCTGCACACCGTCGTACTCACCCGACTGCAACGAGACGAACGCACCCGCGCCTACGCCGAACGCCGCCGCAGCCACGGCAAGACCGACCGCGAAATCAAACGCTGCCTCAAGCGCTACATCGCCCGAGAGCTCTACCGACACCTCGAATCACCACCCCAACGACGGCTTGACGCGTCATAGGAGCGTCAGGACGGGGACAGCCGTCCCTCCAGCAGTCCGGTGCCATCTTCGAGCCGGTTGAGCGAGACTCGCCGGTGGGCCTGCTGCTGGCGCTGCTCGTCCGGGCTCGGTCCGTCCGGGTCGAGGTGGGCGAGAATCCGCTGCCCTAGCAGTCGGATCGTGCGCGGATCGGACGTACGAGCGTGTTCCAGCAGAGTGGTCTCGACCGAAGTGGCGTGCTCAGCCTGATCCTTCGCGGGAATCGCCTCCACTGTCTCGGCAATCGCGGCCGCGTGCTCCGAGCCGAGCTCGCCAGCGGCGAACGCTTCGGCCGCGGCGGCCAGGTTCGGCGGCAACGGTTCACCGGTCAGGCTGCGCCGGGCACCGAATCGCTCCACCGCCAACGCTCGCTTACGCGCTTCGACTCGGGTGCACCGCAGCTGCACGGAGATCAGATCAGACAGTCCCCGAAAGCCCAACGTGCCCGGCACGTTGCGGGAGTTCAGCTCGGCTAGCATCGAAAGCTGTCGGTACTGAAGTCGAGTGAGTTCGTCCTCTAGCTCCACGACGCCCGCAAGCAGCTCGGCATCCGAAGCGGTCGCAAGCTGCTCGATCACATATTCGATTCTACCCGACCGAACGACTATAGACAACAAGATCGTCTGAGAATTGCCTTATCCAGCAAAGCGAAACCACAGCCCAGCAACTCAACTATAGCCGAACGAAACTCCCTCGTCGGCGCGCCTTTGCCTTGTTCTTTCACCAACGAAGACAGCACGATGCCCGGCGCCAGGGGGATAGCGCCGGGCATCGCGTTCGGCTGGCCAGAGCGTCAGCCGAAGTCCAAGGAACCGAAGTCCAAGGAACCGAAGTCCAAGGAACCGAAGACCAGAAAGACTCTAGGCCGCCGACCGTTTCTGCTTCTCGGCCAATCGAAGCAGGAACTTGGTGCGGGATATGACCGCTCGGGTGTGCGTGCCACGCAGCACCTCGTCCTGGCCGTCATGCGCGCTCACCTCGAACACCAGCCGGTTACCGCGCCGCTGCACTAGCGCCGCGGTCAGGGACACCTCCTGGCCGACCGGGGTAGCCGCCAGATGACTGGATTCGTGGCTCAGCCCGACCGTCATCTCGTCCTCTTCGAGGTACTCCGCCAGCGCCTCCATCGCGGTCACCTCGCTCAGCCACAGCAGGACCGGCGTGGCGAGCACCGGCAGATCGTTGCGCCATTGGGCGGCGCTGTCGCATTCGGTGACCCGGTGCCGGTATCCGGCGGCCACTATCTCAGGCAGCTCTAGCATGGTGAAGTTCCTTTCCTTCCAATGATGAACGCGAGTCCGCAAGCGAGCCCGCGGCCGTCTCGACCAGATCCATCAGCCGGATCAGCTGCGCCTCCGTCACGTCCGGATTGAGCAGGGTGAACTTCAGCCACACCAGGCCGTCCTCGATCACGGTGGCCCGGCCGAGCACCGCGGTGCCGTCGGTCAGCAGGGTGCGCCGGATGTCGGTGACCAGCTCGTTGCCGGCCTCCGTACCCAACAGGTCGGCGGCCACCGGACGGAACAGCACCGTGCTGATGGTCGGCCGCTCCAGCAGCCGCAGCCCCGGTCGGCTCTCGATCAGTTCGGCGGCCAGCACCGCCGCGGCGCAGCACCGGTCGGTGAGTTCGGCGAGCCCGGACCAGCCGAGTGCCTGGAAGGTGACCGCGATCTTCAGCACGTCCGGCCGCCGCGAGGTACGGATGGATCTGCCGAGCAGATCGGGGAAACCGGCCTCCTGGTCGTCGTCGGCGTTCAGGTAGTCCGCGGTCAACGACAGCGGGCCGAGCAGCCCCCCGGACCGGACCGCGAGCAATCCGGCCGGCAGCGGCTGCCAACCGAACTTGTGTAGGTCCAGCGCGATCGTGTCGGCACGTTCGATCCCGTCGATCAGGTCACGCCGGGAGCTGAACAGCAGCCCGCCGCCGTAGGCCGCGTCGACGTGCAGATGGCCGCCGCGCCGCTGGGTGAGCTCGGCGATCGCGTTGATCGGATCGATCGCACCCCGGTTGGTGGTACCCGCGGTCGCAACCACGAACGGTGGCCCGGAGATCGGCGCGAGCAGCTCGACCAGCGCCTGGAGATCCATCGTGCCGTTGCGGGTCGGCACCCCGATCGGCGGCGGCAGTCCGAGCAGCCAGGCGGCCCTAGCCACGCTGTGGTGCGAGTCGATCGAACACACCACCTGCAGCCGTGGCCCAAGCCGTTCCCGGGCCAGCAGCAGCGCCACCAGGTTCGACTCGGTCGCCCCGGTGGTCACCAGCGCATCCGCCGCTCGCCGGCCGGGATAGGCCAACTGCGCGATGGCCTGGGTCACCCGGCGCTCCAGTTCGGCCGCCGCCGGCGCCTGATCCCACGAGTCCAGCGATGGATTCAGCACGCTGGCGGCGAGATCGGCCGCTGCCGCGACGGCCAGCGGTGCGGTGTGCAGGTGCGCCGCGCACAGCGGATCGGCCGGGTCGGCCGCCCCTTCTGCCACCACGCCGACCACCCGGCGCAGCGCCTCGCCGGCACCGACGCCCTGATCCGGCAGGATGTCCGGCAGCCGCCGGCGTACCGACTCGGCCACCGCGGCCGGGCCACCCGCGGGAACCGGGCCGTGCCGCCGGCGCTGCCCCTCGCGGAGCGCGCTGATCGTCACCTCGGTCAGTACCCGAAGGGTGTCTAGCCCGGCCGGGGTCGCCGCGAGGATAGGCATGTCACGCCGCCCAGGCGTCGAAGGCCGCCCGGTCGATCCGGACCGTCCTGGCAACCACGCTCGACACCGCGTCGCCGATCCGACCGGCCACCTCGGCCCAGTCGGCCAGGGACATGGTCAGCGGCGGGAACATCTTCACCACGTGGCCGCCGCCGCAGGTCTCGGCGATGATGCCGGTCCGGAACAGCTCCGCACGTACCTGGTCGGCAACCTCGGCGTCGGCGAACCGCAGCCCGCTCATCGAGCCGCGACCGGCCGGAACCACCGTGCCGGCCGGCTGCTGCGCCGCGATGTCGCTGAGGTCCGTCTCGATGACCGAGGCGAGCTCGTCCAGGTGTGCCACGAACTCGGCATCGGCCCAGTAGTCCAGCGCCGCGGTCGCTCCGACGAACGCCAGGTTGTGCCCCCGGAACGTGCCGTTGTGCTCACCCGGCGCCCACACGTCGCGGTCGCGGCGGATCAGCAGCGCAGCCATCGGCAAACCCATTCCGCTCAGCGACTTGGACAGGCACACCAGATCGGGCTTGAGCTGGGGGACGTGCTCGAAGCTGAAGAAGCTGCCGGTACGGCCGCAGCCCGCCTGGATGTCGTCGACGATCACCAGCGCGCCGATCCGGTCGGCGATCCGGCGGACCTCGGTCAGCCAGTGCGGCGGTGCCACCACCAGGCCGGCCTCGCCCTGCACCGTCTCCAGCAGGATGGCGGCGGGTGGCCGCAGCGTGCCACCGGGCAGCAGCGCGTGCTCGAGCACCTCCACCGAACTGGGACCACCGGCGCCCGGGTGCGGCAGGATCGTCACGTTGGGCAGGCTGGTGCCGGCGGCGCCACGCAGCAGCGGCGAACTGGTCGCGGCCAGCGAGCCCAGCGAGGCGCCGTGGAAGCCACCGCGGAAGGCGACCACGTTGGTGCGGCCGGTGTACTTGCGGGCCAGCTTCAGAGCGGCCTCAACCGCCAGCGTGCCGGCCGGCCCGGGGAACTGCACGACGTGGTCGCCGAGCCCGCGCGGGGTGAGGATCTCGGTGGTGAACCGCTGCAGGAACGTGGCCTTGGCCTTGGTGTACAGATCCAGCGACTGGACGGGGCCGCCGCCGAGCAGGTAGTCGGTCACCGCCCGGACGATGCTGGCCGGGTTGTGTCCGTAGTTCAGCGCGCCGGCGCCACAGAGCAGATCGACGTAACGTCGTCCCTCGGTGTCCCAGAGATGGTGTCCGCTGGCCCGCTCGAAGACCGCCGGGAAGCTGCGGCAGTAGCTGCGCACCTGGGACTCGTGCTGCTCGAAGATGCTGCGTTCGAGGTTTTCCGTCGACTGCACGTGCGGCTTCATATCACTCTCCCATCAAAGGATGTTGGCTTGGTTGCATTGGTCTGATCAGGCCGCCGCGCGGGCGGTTCCGTCTTGGTGGAACGGGGTGGATCGGTCCAGTGCGGCGGTGTCCAGGGCGGCGGTGGCAGCTACGTACTCCAGGTTCGCGGTGTGCAGGTGGGCGTAGGCGGCAGCGATCCATCTGTCGCACTGGCCCGCCTCCTCTCGACCGCTCGCGCCGCGGGCCGCCTGTAGCGCGGTGTGCAGCGCGCACTCGGCGTCATAGACGTGCTGAGCCGCCGCGTTGCGCGCCGCCAGCAGGGCAGCGCGATCAGCCCTGCCGCGATCAGCGCTGCTGTACGTGCGGGACGGGGTCGGATCGCTGGTTTGCGTGGCTCCTCCTTCACCAGCTGTCCACGGTGGCCGTGCGGCGCACCGGTGGTTCGACGGTGCCGATGGCCGCTGGCCGACGGCACCGTCCGCGACTCTGACCGACCCCTGCCGACCGGCGCACCCGGCCGGACGGGTGGATCAGGCCGCCGATTCGAAGGCGACCAGCGCCCGCTTCTCCAGATCCCGGGCATGCTCGACGTCCAGGCCGACCACCATGTAGTCGATCGCCTTGCACCTGGCGACATCCTCGACCGCGATGATCACGCCGGTCTTGGTCTCCGGATCGAACGCGGCGCCGGCGGCGTCGAGCGCCTTGACCGCCGAGGTGAAGTCGTGCACCTCGATCCAGTTGTAGGTCAGCACCACCCGCTGGCGGGTGTAGTCCTCGCCGACCAGCACCCGGGCCAGGTAGTCGATGTTGGTGCAGCAGCCCATCCGGCCGTTGACCTCGTTGAAGAACAGTCGGCCGTCCACCGTGGTGATCGAATCGATGTTGATGTAGCCGACGAAGCCTCGCCGGCCGGCCTCCCGGGCGAGGTTCATGCTGTGCGCGCTCATATCGCCGAGGTCGGCCGGCAGCATCCGCTGGCCGGGGATCTCGAAGCCGATGAAGGTGGGCTCCATCCGCATCTCACCGAAGTTGAGCAGCCGAGGCGCGCCGGCCGGGCCGGGCACCCACAGCTCGCTGTAGTAGACGTGGGCCGCCTGGTGATAGGCCTCGACGACCACCCGCACGTTGCGCTGCCGGGCGACCAGCGGCCACAGCTCGGCTGCCACCGCGGCGAACTCCTCGGCGGTTCCGGCTGAGGTCTGCAGCACCCGGGACGCGCCGGTCAGCGTCGTCTCGTCGTAGCGGGTGACCACCGTGTTACCGGCGCCGCCGGAGTTGATGTCCTGCTTGACGATCACCCGGCCGGTATCGGGCAGCAGCACTCGCAGCGCGACGGCAAGCTCATGCTCGCTGCTGGCCACCCGACCGGACGGCACGGGCGCGTTCACGGTGGCCGCCAGTTGGCGGAACAGCACCTTGCTGTTGAAGGTCTCCGCACCACCACAGCGCAGGAAGTCCCGGCAGGCCTCGTCGGTGGCCGGGTCGATGCCGGCCAGCGGAATGCCCAACTCGTCGGCCAGCGCCATCACCGGTCGGTCCAGGAAGTAGGCCTCCAGGTGCCAGCCGGTCAGGTCACCGGCCCGCTCGCGGATCTGTGCGGCGACCGAGCCGGAGTTCAGCGAGGCGTCGTTGAGGATCAGCTGGCGTTCGTCGCCGCCGTCCGGCACCACCACGTTGTGCCTGCTCAGCCGACGACCGAGCAGGCTGCTGACGTAGTCGATGTATTCGTCGGACACCGAGTGCGGCAGCACCACCAGGTCGTCGGAATCGGCCATGACCAGCAGCCGGTCGCAGCACATCGAGCTCAGCGCGTGGATCTCCGGTGGCATGTCGGTGCCGCACATCGAGTCGCTGTCGACATTGGCCACGATTATCTTCGGCATCTTCAGTGTCCTTTCCGCAAGCGGCGAGCGGTGGCTAGGCCGCGGCCCGGTTGATGGGGATGATCCCGGCGGTCGCCGGCAGGGGAGTGCTGGCAGCAGAATGCAGTTTCACCATCTGGGTGAAGATGTTCTTCCGCTGGATATCCGAGGTGCCGCCGGCGATCAGGGTGCCCAGCGCGTCCTGCACGTTGCGGGAGTGCCGGCTGACCTCGTAACCGGCATGACCGAAGATCTGCATCACGTCCAGCGCCGCGCCGGCCAGGCTCTCCGAACCGATCAGCTTGGCGGTGGAGGACATCAGCGCCGCCTCCGGCTGGTCCTCCATCAGCGCGCCGAGCGCCGCGTAGGACACCCAGCGGGTGGACTCGATCGCCAGCTTGATGTTGGTGATACGGCGCTGCACGTACTGGTAGTCGGCGATCGGTGAGCCGAAGGCGGTGCGGTGATGGGCGAAGTCCATCGCGTCGCGCATCAGGCTCTCCAGGTACGCCGCACCGACCACGCCGTAGAGCAGCCGGTCCAGCGCGATGGTCGCGTAGGTCAGCCGCAACCCGTCACCGGGCTCGCCCAGCACCTGGTCGGCGCCGATGGCCAGCTCGTCGAAGTTGATCGGCCCGGTCGGGCTGGTGCGGTTGCCGAACATGTGCTCGGCCTGGCCGGTGGTCATGCCCGGCTCGGAGCGCTGCACGACGAACACCGAGATGTCCCGCTTGGACGGCAGCTTGGCGATCCGGCCGAGCACCCAGAACATGTCGGCGACCGGTGCGTTGGTGATGTGCACCTTCGTACCGACCAGCTTGTACCCACCGCTCAGGGTCGGGTGCGCCGTGGTGGACACCCGGGCCACGTCCGAACCGCCACCGTCCTCGGTCAGCGCGGTGGCGCCCACCGAGCCGCTCATCAGCAGCGGCAGCGCGACCTGGTGGTGGTATTCGCCGCCGTAGTTGAGCAGCGACCGGACGAAGCCGGCGTGCGCGATCAGCGAGAGGCAGAAGCCCAGATCCTTGCTGCCCCGGGTGATGCCCTCCAGCGCGGCGCAGAAGTCCCACCAGGACAGCCCGTGGCCGCCGAGGTACTTCGGCACCGGAATTCGCCACAGCCCGTCCTCGGCGAGCGCGCGCCAGGCCGAGAGGTCGAGTTGCTCGTGGCTGTAATGCCATTCCGAGCGGGGCGCGACGTGTTTGCGAGCCAGTTGCTCGTAGTGGTCAGACAGCGCGCGCTGGGACAACGTCCATCCGAGTTTCATCGGACGGCTCCTTCCTTCTCACGGGTTGGCTCACTGGGACGGCTGGTTGGCAGGTCGAGCGAATCGAGCGCTTGGCCGAACAGCTGCACCAGGTGGTCCAGTTCGGCGGCGGTGCTGGTGAGCGGTGGTGCGACCACCACGACCTGCGGCACCGCGGTGATCCCGGCCGGATAGAGCAGCAGCCCGGCCCGTTTGGCAGCTGCGGTCATCGCGCCGGCGGTGATGCCCGGCGGCTGTTCGACCGAGGACCCAGGCCGGGAGAAGTCCACCGCCAGCAGCAGCCCGCGGCCGCGGACGTCGGCGGCGATACCGCGCTCGTCCAGCGCCTCGCGCAGCTTGGCGGCCAGCATCGGTCCCAAGGTGCGGGCCCGTTCGGGCAGCTCGTGATCGCGTACGTAGCGCAGCACGGCCAGCCCGGTCGCGGTCGACAGCGGGTTCGCCGCGTAGGTGTGCCCGAGCGGGAACTGCGCGCTGCCGTCACGCAGGGCCGCATGCACCTGGCTGGTGAGCAGCACCGCGCCGAGCGGGGCGTAGCCGCCGCTGACCCCCTTGCCGAGCACCAGCAGGTCGGGCCGCACATCCTCCTCGTCGCAGCCGAACCAGCGCCCGGTACGGCCCAGGCCGGTGATCACCTCGTCGGCGATCAGCAACACCCCGTACTTGCGGCAGATCTGCTCGACGGCTCGCAGGTAGCCGGGCGGTGACGGCACCGCGCCGCCGGAGGCGCCGACCACCGGTTCGATGACCACCGCGGCCACCCGGTCCGGGCCGGCCTCGAGGATGACGTCCTCGATCGAATTGGCGCAGTCCAGCGCGCAGGTCGACCGGCTCTTGCCGAAGGGGCAGGAGTAGCAGTTGGCGGCCGAGGCCCGCGGCCAGTCGGGCAGCATCGAGCGCACCGGACGGCGCCTGGCCGGATGGCCGGACAACCCGATCGCGGCCAGCGTCGCGCCGTGATAGCTGGCCTCGCGTGACACCAGTACGGTCCGCTCCGGCTGGCCGAGTTCCTGCCAGTACTGCAGCGCCAGCCGGACGGCTGCCTCGATCGCCTCGGAGCCTGAGTTGGTGAAGAACGCATGGTCCAGCTCGCCCGGTGCCAGGCTCACCAGTTCGGTGGCCAGCTGCTCGGCCCACGGGTTGGTGAACTGCAACCGGGTGACGTAGGTGATGTCGTCGAGCTGCGCGCGGATCGCCGCGAGCACCTCCTCGACGCCGTGCCCGATGTTCATCACGATGGCACCCGAGCAGCCGTCCAGGTAGCACTTTCCGGTGCTGTCATAGACGTAACTGCCCTTGGCGCGCACGGCGATCGGGTAGTCGTGGCCGATCATCGGGTAGAGCAGGTTGGTGTCCATCACGCCGCCGCCAGGCTCGCGGTGGTACCGGCCCACCGGTGTAGGGATGCGCCGGCACTCATGCCGCCGCCGACTCCGAGCAGCAGCACCAGCGCGTCGCGCTCGATGCCCTGCCTGCGTACCGCGTCGTCCAGGGTGATCGGGATGGATCCCGCGGCGGTGTTGCCGTATCGGCCGCAACTCAGGTGGAGTTTCTCCAACGGCAGTCCCGCTGCGGCGAACGTGTGCCGCAGCAGGACCGCGTTGGCCTGGTGCGGCACCACCAGGTCGATATCGTCGAGCGTGAGCTCGGATTCCTTGAGCAGGTTGGCCAGCAGGTCGGGCACCGTCGTCTCGACGTACTCCCGAACCGCGCGGCCCTGCATGGTGAAGTACCCGGCGCCGGCCATCAGCGAGGCCGGCGTGAGCGGGTTGCGACTGCCACCGCCGGCCACCTTGACCAACTCCTGCAACCGGCCGTCGGACACCAGCCGGGAGGCCAGCATTCCGTAGCCGCCGTCGACCGGGCCGAGCACCACCGCGCCCGCCCCGTCGCCGAACAGCACCGCCGAGCGGTGGTCGCCGAAGTCGAGTTGCCGGGAGTAGATGTCCGCTCCGATGACCAGCGCGTAGCGCGCCTTCTCATCGGCGGTGAGCAGACCGCGGGCGACATCCAGGGCGTAGACGAAGCTGGTGCACACCGAGTTGATGTCGAATGCCGCCGCGCGATCCGCTCCGATCGCGGCTTGGACCACCACGGCTGTGGCGGGCTGCGGGAAGTCCGGGGTCGATGTTCCCAGGATCACGAAGTCGAGCAGTTCGGCGGGCAGTTCCGCCGCTGCCAGCGCCTGCCGGGCGGCCTGCTCAGCGAGGTCGCTGGTGGCCTGCCCCGGCTGGGCGAAACGCCGCTCCATGATCCCGGTTCGATCGGCGATCCAGCTTGCCGCGACACCGGTGCGTTCGGCGATGGCTTCGTTGCTGACGACCGTGGGAGGAAGGTACGAGCCCGTTCCCACAATTCCGTACCGCATGGTTTCCTCGCTTCCTTTCGGGTCAGGAGGTAAGGAGGGGAACTCAGCTGGCAGCGATCCCGAACGGTGCGGCTTCGCCGCCGGCGCCGAACGGTTCGAGGGTGAAGACCTGGTGCGTCTCGACATGGCTGAGCAAGCCGGTCGCCGGGTTGACCTTGAACACCACGAGCTCACCGGTGAACGAGTTGAGCTGGTACAGGAACTTGCTGTCGTAGCTCAGCGCCTGGTCGGTGGCACCGTCGGTGATGTTGTCCTTCGTCGAGCTCTTGCCGTCGGCGGCGCTGGCCACCTCGTGCTGCAGGGTCAACTGGCCGGTGGGCGAGACGGTGTAGGAGGCGATCCGCCCGTCACCGAACGGGCTGGCGACGTAGGCCAGCCGGCCGTCACCGGTGACGGTGATCCAGCAGGAGTCGGTCTCACCGTTGGGAACCGCCTTGCTGATCCGGTTGACGGTGCCGTCGGAGTTGATCGTGTAGCTCGACGCCTCGCCGTGGCCCGGGTTGCCGAAGCCGCCGTTCTGCTCGGAGGTGATCAGCTTGCCGTCCTTGGTGAAGGTGAAGCCGAACGGGCCGGCGCCACTCGGAACGTTGATCTGCCGGTTGCCCAGGGTGCCGTCGTACTGCACGTCGAAGATGTCCAGGGCGCCCTTTTCCGGTCCGGCGACGGAGGTGATCCGCTCGGAGACGACCAGGTGCCGGCCGTCCGGCGTGAAGGACACCTGCGCGCAGCCGGACCGCTGCAGGCCGGACAGCAACCGGGTGGAGCCCGGGATCGCCTGCAGGGTGCCGTCCGGGGTGACCCGGAAGCCGGTGACCGACGGCAGCGTGTCGTGGCCGCAGTTCTCCAGCGCGGTGGTCGGGCCGAGGATCAGTCGGCGATCGATCTCACCGCTGTTCAGCACGTACAGCAGGCCGTTGTTCACGGTCAGGCTGACCGGCCGGTGGCCGCCGCTCGGCGTCTCGCTGATCTTCTCCAGCCCGTTCGGCCGGACGTGGAAGACGGTGATCGTGCCGCTGCCGGCGTTGCTCACGAACAGCAGCGTGGGCGTCTGGGCAAGGTTCTGCACCGGCGAGGACTCGCCGTCGGCCGAGCCGAGCACGATGCCGTCAGCGCTGTCCTCGAAGCTGCCGGTGCCGGTCCCGCCGGTGGGGTAGCGACCGACCTCGGTCAGCCGGCCGTCCGCGCCGCGGGAGAAGGCGACGATCTTGTTGGAGACCTCGTCGTTGGACTGCAGGAAGACCGCCCCCTTGGTCAGGTCGACCCCGTTCAGGCCCAGGCCGCTGCCGTCGGCGGCGGCGTTGACCGCCGCGGTGTCGCCCCCGCTGCCGGCCGCGGCTGCTGCGCCGCTGCCGTCGGTGGCCGACTGGGCCTGCCGGACGACCTTGGCCGGAACGCCGTTGTTGTCGTCACCGGTGACCTGGATGGTGATCAGCACGGCGACCGCCACCGCCGTCGCGACCGCGGTCAAACCGGCCAACCGATATGGCCACCTTCGGCGTCTGCGGGGCGTGCCGACCGTAGTCGCCCACGATGGCTGACTGCCGCCGGAAACCTGATATGGATGGGGCGCGAAACTCTGCGGCTGCTGCGGCTGCGCGGCGCCACCAGCGGCGCTGCAACTGCAACCATCTCCGTGACCGCACTGCTCTGGCATGGCAAACCTCCTCGGGGCTTTTCATCGACGATTGCGAGAGTGGTCGGGATTGCGTGGCTCACTCGTCACGCAGGCGCCTCAGCCAGCCGCCGGCCCATCCCGGTCGGCCCGGTGGGAAGACCGGAATGCGTGGTTGACTGCACGCTGTGCGGGCGGGGCGCATTCGAGCGTCATGTCTGTCGGACGGCTATCCGACACCAACCGGGCGCGCTACCAGAGCGACGGCCGCAACAGGTGACAGCGGTGCGCCTGGTGGCCGGCGACGGCAATCGCCTAAACCCATATGGGGGATAAGCACATTCTCGTCCTGATCGGCTCATCGCCCGGCCGGCAGCGCCACTGGTCCTCGGCATCCGGTTGTGCCAGGCTGCGGCCATGAGCCAACATCTACTTGCCATCGGCACCGTCAAGGGCCTGTTCCTGGCGCATAGTCCGGATCGGCGTAGCTGGCAGCTGACCGAACCGAAGTTCCTGATGAACGCCGTTTATGCGGTTGCCGTGGATCCGCGCAATCAGCGGCTGCTGGTCTCGGCGACCAGCGAGCACTGGGGGCCGTCGGTGTTCAGCAGCGACGACCTCGGCCGAACCTGGCAGGAGCCGACCGGTGGCTCGCTGTCTTTCCCGGCCGAGGCCGGCGCGGCGCTGGAGCGGGTCTGGCAGCTGACCCCCTCGCCGAGCGAGCCGGGCGTAGTGTGGGCGGGCTCGCAGCCGAGCGCGCTCTGGCGATCCGAGGACGGTGGCGCGCACTTCAGCCTGGTCCACTCGCTGTGGGAGCATCCGCACCGACCGCTGTGGGGTGCTGGCTACGGTGGTCAGGCGATCCACACCGTGCTGCCGCACCCGACCGATCCGGCCCGGTTACTGGTCGCCATGTCGACCGGCGGGGTGTACCGGACCGAGGACGGCGGCCGGTCCTGGGAACCGTCCAACGCCGGCGTGAAGGCCTACTTCCTGCCCGACCCGTGGCCGGAGTTCGGGCAGTGCGTGCACAAGGTGGCCCGGGACAGCGGCGATCCGGATCGGCTGTACCTGCAGAACCACCACGGCGTCTACCGAAGCGATGACGACGGCCGTACCTGGAACTCGATCGCCGACACGCTGCCCACCGACTTCGGCTTCACCATGCTGGCCCACCCCGGCCGCGGCGGCGTCGCCTACAACTGGCCGATCACCGCCGACGCCGAGCGGATGCCACCGGGTCGGGCCTGCCGGGTATACCGGACCGAGGACGCCGGCCGCACCTGGTCACCGTTGACCGCCGGCCTGCCGCAGGAGCAGTACTTCGACGTGGTGCTGCGCGACGCAATGTGCGCCGACGACGCGGAGCCGGCGGGCGTCTACTTCGGCACTCGCAACGGTGAGGTCTACGCCAGCGCCGACGAAGGCGATTCCTGGAGCCTGGTCGCCGGGCACCTGCCAAGCGTGCTGTGCGTGCGGGCCGCGGTGGTGGAGGAGGCCTGATGTGCCGGGTCGTGGTACCGGCGGCGCTGCGCCAGTTCACCGACGGCGCGGCCTCGATGACGGTCGAGCACCCCGAAGGTGCCGAGCTGTCCGACTTGCTGGACGCGCTGGCAGCGCGCTGCCCGGCGCTGATCCGCCGGATCCGCGATGAGCAGGGCGAACTCCGGCGATTCGTGAACGTCTACGTCGACGGCGAGGATGCCCGGCGGCTGGACGGCCTGAGCACCTCGGTGCCGGCCGGCGCCGAGGTGCTCATCGTGCCCTCGGTCGCCGGTGGCTGAACCGGCTCAGCCGAGCGATTGGGCTCAGCGGAAGGGGTGAGCTCGCTGGCACGGGGTGGGCTCGGTGGCCGGCAGCTGGCCGGTCAGGGTCACCTCCCGGGCAACCTCGCGAAGCTTGACGTGACCGTGCTGCGAGGCCGTCCGGAGCAGGTCGAAGGCCTTCTCCGAGGTGATCTTGTGGGTGGCCATCAGAATTCCGATCGCCTGGCCGATCTCCCGGCTGTTCTTCAGCGCGATGGTCAGATGCTCTGCCTTGTTGCGGCTTTCCAGCAGGCTCAGCCCGATCGCGGCGGAATCGGCCAGCATCGCGCCCGGCTGGCAGCGGTCGGCGGTGAAGTAGCCGGGCTCGGTCGAGTAGAGCATCAGCACGCCGAGGTCGGCACCTGCCAGTCGGACCTGGTGGGCCTGTACCGACCGGATCTTGGTGTGCTGCACCAGCGCGGTCGCGTAGTCGGGCCAGCGCTGCTCGTCCACCACGTCCGAACTCACCACCGGCTGGGCCGACTCCAGCGCGGCCGTCGCGAGTGCCTCGGCCCTTCCGGCGAACACCCGGGTGAGGCTCTCGACCACGTCGGTCGGTCCGGCGAAGGTGAGATCGAGGGCGCCGCTGGGCATGCGCCGGCCGTACGCCGCGGCGACGCAGCCACAGAAGGCGGCCGCCGCACGGGCCAGGAACTGCCGGGCGTCGGCTTCGCTGCACTGCTCACACAACTGGCGCGCCAGCTGCGTGACGTGCGTCGCCGGTGGCAGTTCGGTGTCGTCTAGCACCGCCGCTCCTTCGGTTTACGCAGTAAGCCAAAACGTTTACGTACGGAGCGTACCTGGTGTCGCGCTTCTGGCATAACGCGTGGCGAGCCGCCTCGTCGCGGCTTGCCCCGCATGGCCGGCGCGGTCCGCGCTGCGCGGTCCAGATCTCCCCAAAGTGCCGGCTTACATTGTACGCTCAATACCCGCACGCGATGGCTAACCGGAGATATCCCGTCCCGAACCGTGCAACAACCGGGGGTCCATCGCGCGATAACCGGCGTGCAGGGTTCACCATATGAGGAGTAAACAGAACCCGGCGGTGCTCGCGGCAGTCCGTGCGGTCCCGCCGGACCTGGCCGCGACGGTCTGAGGGACGGAGAGCAGAGTGTCCAGCGCGCAGCCCCAGCAGCAACCACCGGCGAAGGGCCGCCGTCGAGGTCCGCGGCTGAGCACCGAGGCGGTGGTGGACGAAACGCTGGCGATGATCGACGAGCGTGGCATGGCCTCGGTGACCATGCGCCGGCTGGCCGCCCGGCTCGGGGTCGAGGCGATGTCGCTGTACAAGCACGTGGCCAACCGCGACAAGCTGTTCGACGCGGTGGTCGACCGGATCGTCAACGAGCTATCAACCGACGAGAGCGTGCCGCGAACGCCGGTGGCCGGCTGGCGGCCGTACCTGGCCGGCATCGCGCGCGGTATCCGGCGCTACGCCAGGGCCCACCCGCATGCCTTTCCGCTGGTGGCCACCCGGCCGACCGAGGCGCCGTGGATCAACCCGCCGCTTCGCTCGCTGGAGTGGATCGAGGCCTTTCTCGCCGGCCTGCAATCCGAGGGCTTCACCGACGAGCAGGTGCTGTTCGCCTATCGCACGTTCAACAGTTTCCTGCTCGGCTTCCTGCTGTTGGAGACCAGCGCGATGGCCGTGCACCACCCGCTACCCGGCGACGGCTCGTTCGCCCCGGCCGGCGGTGAGGGCAGCGACGAGCCGGCCGGCGCGCAGGCTCCGGTGCCGGGCGGGCTGACGCCGACCCGGAGCCGGGCCGACCGGCAGCGGATCGCCGAGGCGGACGGCGGCAGCGAACTGGTCGCCCTGCACGACGGCATGGACCCCGAACGATTCCCGAGCATCTCCCGGCTGGCCGACGGGTTGGCCGAGGACCGCTTCGATGCCGAGTTCGAGACCGGCCTGCAGACCATGCTCGACCAGATCGGTACCAACCTTCGCCAGAGCGGTTAGCGACCGGTACCGATCAAGCGGTTAGCGACCGGTACCGATCAGCCGCTTGACCTCGCCGGTCGGTCGATCAGTCGCCGGTCGGTCGATCAGGCGCCGGTGCCGCGTTTGCGGTCCCAGATGGCGAAGGCGTTGCCGGTGCCGGCCAGGTAGGGCGCCAGTTCCGGGCAGTGCCGCTGCAGCACGCTGCCCATCGTGTTCTCGTCGATCCACTTCATGCCCTCGGCGGTGTAGACCTCCTCGGTGAAGTAGCTGGTGAAGAACCGGTCGCTGTTCAGCCGCCGGGACGCCATCAGCACGAAGATCCGGAAGGCGGTGTCGCTGAAGGCAAAACCCTCGGGCCGGTCCTCGGCGAACATGCCGGGGATCAGGTCGACCAGGTCGATGTCGCCGCCGTAGACCTCACGCAGTTCCTCGGCCCACTGCTTGTTGCTGGTGAGCTCGTCGAAGCTGCTCGGCACCGGCAGGTGCAGCAGTCGGCGGAAGGCGGTGTAGCGCGGCACGCCCAGTTCCCGGCAGCGCAGGATGTCGGTGGCGGACAGGTCCATCAGCGCCCCGTTGTCCGGCCGCTTGAAGGTCTGCAGGAACTTGGGGAAGTTGTGCAGCGTGACCAGGCCGGGGTTCATGGTGCCGAAGGTGTAGATCAGGTCGGTCAAGTCCTGCTCGCGGAGCACCGCGGCGCCGGCCGGGCCGTTCAGCGCGTCGAAGTCGGTCGGCCCGAGCGTCGGCTGATCGGTACCGACCGCCCGGAAGTCGAAGTGGTCCGGGATCAGCGGGTGCATCCGGTAGACCGCGACGAACTCCTCGGTGAGCGCGAACGGCACCCCGTAGTGCTCGGTCTTCGAACCGGGGATGCCGGCGATCACCTCGTTGGAGGACAGCCGGCCGAACCGGTCGTGCAGCTTCTCACCCGCCAGCCCCCACCAGTTGGCGTGCAGCGCGGTGACCGCGGTCGGATGTGCGGTCACCGCCGGCGTCCACTCGACGGTGTGGATCTTGGCGAGCAGGGCGGCGTTGATCAGCCGGGCCCGCTGGAACAGCGTCTCGTCGTCGAACTCCGGGTGGGCCTGGGCCAGCATGTCGCAGATGCTGTTGTGCTCGTGGGCGAACAGCACCTGCATCATGCCCAGGCCGAGCCAGAAGCCGGGGGAACGGGTCGGATCCTGCTCCGGGTCATCGGGCAGCGGCGGCATCCCGTCGACGAGCCGCAGTTTGCCGCCGGAACGGCTGCGCAGGAACTGCTGCTCGGCCAACGACCCGCCATAGATCTGCGAGCCGTCCCACCAGTGCGTCATGACGTTGATGTGGGTGGGCGGCAGGTCCGAATCCGGCGGTGCCGTCGGGTCGTCCGGGGTGCGCATCACCATCAGCGGCGGCTCCGGCCAGTCGTCGTCGGCGGCCAGCGGGATGATCCAGGGATTGTCCTTGGGGCTGGTGCCGTGCCGGAACCAGTCGTGGATCATGAACTGCAGCCACGCCGCGATCAGCGCGTTTCCGGCACTGGCCGGAATGATCTCGTCCCGGGTCATCAGCCGCCGGCTGACCTCGCGCGGGTTCGGCTCCAGCATCCGGTCCCGATCCGGCCAGGTCTCGGCCAGCGGCACGTTGCGGCCGAACCGGGTGCCGGCCATGCCCATCTCCGGATGGTCCAGATCGTTCCAGCTGCCGTCCGGATTGCGTTGATGGCGGAAACGTTCCTCGAACGGCGGCGGCTGTACCGGGTCGACCGCGGGCAGCCGAGAGGTGTCGTACAGGTTCTGCTCGCGCAGCGTGTTCCGGATGCCGATCAACTCCACCAGGCCGACCGGCTTGGGGAGTTCGTACCACGGATGCTTCTGGTCGATGTGCTCGACCAGCCGGTCGAAGGCCCGTTCCACCGGTCCGGGGCGGTCGGGTTCGTCAGCGGTGTCGGTGCCGCCGGCCTGCGTCGTGTCGGTCATCGAGAATCCCCCCTGATCGCTGCTTGATCGTCCATATGCTGCCGCCCGGTGCCGATTCTGGACAGGGCTGACACGCAATTGAATGCCGGATAGGCCCTTGGTCCTGAATGGTGTAAAGCAGGCAGAGAACCCCGAGCGGACTATTCTCGCGGCTGCCGCGGGACACGAATGTGGACGTTGCAAAAACGCTTACCCGGACCCTCGAGTGGTTGTACGCTCCCGCCATGCCAGACGCCGATCCGCGGGTCGCCATCGTCAATGAACATATGCGTCTGGAGAACGCCTATGACTTCCCGGCATGCATAGCCGAGTTCACCAAGCCCAAGTACGAGGTGGTCGCCGACGGTGAGCTGTTCGACGGGCCGGACCGGGTGCACTCGTTCCTGGCGGAAAACCTCCGGGCGTTCCCGGACTTCGAGTTCGTGCCCACCCGGGTGTCGCCGACCACCGACGCGGTGCTGGTCGAGGGCAGGTTCGTCGGCACCCATCTCGGAACCTGGCGCGGGTTGCCGGCCACCGGCCGCAAGGTCGACTTCGCGATGTGCCTGATCTTCGAGTTCGAGGGCCAGTCGATGGTCAACGAGAAGCTCTACTTCGACCTCAGCTCGCCACTGCGACAACTGGGCGTGGTGGACGACCTGAACAGCGTGCGCGGCAAGCTGACGCTGGTGCTCACCCACCCGCTGGTGATCGGCCGGGCGCTGGTGCACAAGCTGCTGCACGGCCGCCGCAGCGCGAAGAAATGACCCGCCAGGCAATAACCCGTTCCATCGCCGAGACCTGGTGATCGAAGATGAAGCTGCTGATCACGATCGTCTACTCCGCGCTGCTCGCCTGGGGTTTCAGCGTCGGCGCCCGCCAGATCTACCAGGGTTATAAGCGTCCGAAGGAACTGCTGAACCCGCTGTTCGGCAACCGGGTCGCGATCCACATGTTCACCATCCACATCATCGTGGTGAGCGCCGACCTGTTCGTGATCGGTCCCTGGGCGCTGGCTTCCAAGAGCACGTTCTGGTACTGGGGCGGTCGCATCGCGCTGTTCACCTCGGCCTTGCCGATCGCGGCCTACCTGAATCGCAACCCCCAGTCGTTCGGGCAGTTCATCGGCCACTGGGTGCGCTTCCGCAACTTCTTCGAATACACCCTGCACGTCATCGTCGCCGCGATGGCGGTGAACTGGTTCCACTACTACATCCTGCTGTGGTGGCTGGTGGCCTACCGCTACCTCGACGTCGGCCCGCGCCGGGCGCTGCAGAAGCTGTACAACACGCCGGCCAAGCTGGCCGCCCGGCCGTGGGCGCCGCGGCTGAACTTCCTGACGATCTTCACCATCTACATACTGGCGTTCCTCGCGGTGTACAACCGGCAGATCCTCTACGCCAAGGTGCCGAAGGCCAGCGCGCCGACCCACGTCGCCGCGCACTGGGAGGTCGCCGTGGTGGTCGCCGTCAACATCGGGCTGGCGCTATGGCTGTGGATCCTGACGCGCAAGTACACCGACTCGCTGCTAGCCGACCGCACCGGCACGCCGGGGCCGGCCGCCCCGTCCCACGTGCTGGGCGGCCACTGACCCGATAACGAGCGGATCAAGTCTTCGTTAGGTTTCGCCGAGCGTCAGGTAGGCTGCCCGGAGCCACCGACGTGGCGACGAACGGGGAAAGTCCTTGATGTCTGCCAACACCGCCCGCCGCCGGCTGGGCGTACTGGTCGCCGTGCTCGCCATGGTCTGGTCCGCGCTGGTGCTGTATTCGCCGATCGCCCGGGCGGATCAGCCGCCCGGTTTCGTGATCCCCGGCCCGTCGGCCCAGGTAGCGGTGGCCAACGACCGGGTTTTCGACTGGGACTACGACCTGTTCGACAACACCGTGCACGTGTTCGACCTGACCGGCGCGGAGGTCGGCACGATCGGTAACGAGCCCGACGTCCGGTCGCTGACCGCGAGCCCGGACGGCAAGCGAATCTATGCCACGCTGGGCTCGGCCAAGGCGGTGTCGGTCATCGACACCGGCACGCTCACCGAGACCGCGCGGTATGACGCGAGCGCGCTCGGCGCGCCGAGCCAGGTCGCCGAAGCGGGTAGCCGGCTGTTCGTGGGCGGCTTGCTGAGCCCGGTGCAGGGTGGCTTCGAGATCGGCGTGGTGGACCTGAGCGCGCCCAGCGGTTCGTCGATCCCCGCGCTCGCCCAGACCGTCAACGGCGGCACCCTGGTCGCGGCCGAATCGAGCCCCGGGGTGGACGAGGTCTATGCCACCGGATGCAGCTGGTCGGTCGCCAACTGCACGCTCTTCCACTATCGCTACGCCGGTGGGTCGACGCTCGCCGAGCAGCAGCGAGTGCTGCTGCTCGCGACGATGGATCTGGCGCTGGCGCCGGACCTGAGCGCGGTCTACGCCTACGACGACGATGCCAGGGTCATGTCGGCCTACCGGACCGATGACCTCAGCGTTATCGGCACCGTTCCGACGGGAAATCGACCGCGGTCGCTCTCGATCGCCTATCAGCACCTGGTCGATGTGGCCTACGACCAGCCACTGGATCGGTACGACGACCTGCAGGTACGCGACAGCACCGGAGCGTTGACCTTCGAGTACCAGACCGCCGGGCGCGGCGTGCTACCGCTGATCGAGCCCGGCAGCACCGACCTGTTCGTGGCCGACTGGGGTACTGACCACGTGCTGCGGCTGGAACGGCTGCCGGGCGCGCTCGGCCAGCCCTCGGCGCCGGCGAAGCCGCAAGGGTTGCAGGCGAAGACCGGATCGGCCGGCTCGATCGGGCTGTCCTGGACGGCGATACCGAACTACCTCATCGACTCGCCGACCGGCTACCGGCTGTACCGCTCGGACACCGAGGGCGAGATCGGCACCCTGATCGCCACCCTGGCCGGCACCGCGCACGGCTACACCGACTCCGGCCTGAGCACCGGTGTCGGCTACTACTACACGCTGATCGGCAGTAACTCCGCCGGCGACGGTCCGGCCTCGGATCAGGTGAGTGCCATCGCCGATGCCAGCCCACCGGTGCCGACGTCGGCCGCCGCCCCGGCCTTCCAACTCAGCAAGGCCATCGCGGTCGGGTACTCGGCTTCGGATGCCGGATCCGGGGTGGCCTATTACGACGTCCGCTACCGGGTCGCCGCCTGGAACGGCGTCTTCGGCGGCTACGGCTATCCGGCCGGCTGGCAGCACACGACGAGGGCCAGCCAAACCCTGCTCGGCAGCCCCGGCCACGAGTACTGCACCAGCGTGCGGGCCTGGGACGTGGCCGGCAACGCCTCCGCCTGGACGCCCGACCGGTGCACGGCGCTGCCGCTGGACGATCGCTCCCTTCCCGCCGCGACGGCTGGCTGGAGCCGGCCCGGCTCGGTGCTCAGCTACGGCGGCACGCTGACCCGGACGAACGTGCTGGGCGCGCAGTTGGTGCTCAAGGCCGCCCAGGTCAACCGACTGGCCCTGGTCGTGGCCGAGTGTGCCAGCTGCGGCAACGTCGGGCTCTACCTCAACAACGTGTACTGGCGAACCGTCTCGACCTATGCGCCGAGCACCCGGTACAGCGTGATCATTCTTCAACCGCCGTTCAGCCAGCGCACGGCCACCATCACCCTGCGCAACGCCTCGACCGGTCGGAACCTGATCGTGGACGGGCTGGGCATCGCTCGATCCTGACTTGAACGGTTCCCGATGGCTCCGAACAGATTTGCCAAATGTGACAAGGAGAAACCGGTGGACTACAAACTCGAGTTGGTGCTCCTGCCGGTGACCGACGTGGACCGGGCGAAGGCGTTCTACAGCGAGCAACTGGGTTTCGCGGTACAGGTGGATCACCGGGCCGGCGAGAACTTCCGGGTGGTGCAACTGAATCCGCCCGGCTCTGCCTGCTCGATCTCGATCGGTACCGGCATCACCAGCGCCGAACCGGGCTCGGTGGTCGGCCTGCACCTGGTGGTCGAGGACCTGCAGGCGGCGGTGGACGAGCTGTCCGGGCGTGGCGTGTCGGTCAGCCAGCCACGGCACCTGACCGCCGAGGGCTGGCAGCCCGGCGTGGAACCGAACCACCAGGACTTTGCCTCGTTCGCCGACTTCGCCGATCCGGACGGCAACAGCTGGGTACTGCAAGAGGTCGGCTACCGCAGCGCTGGGCCGACCTATGGAATGGCATTTGGCTAGCGGATGAAAGTGCGCAGCAGCAGGCAGATCGCGGCCGCGGTGGCCGCGGCCGCGGGCAGCGTCAGCACCCAGGCCAGCACGATCTGCCGCGCGACACCCCAGCGGACCGCGGACAGCCGCTTGGTCGCTCCGGTGCCCATGATGGACGCGGTGATCACGTGGGTGGTCGAGACCGGCAGCCCGAGTTGGGCCGCGGCCAGCATCACCGAGCCGCCGACCGTCTGCGCGGCGAAGCCGCTGGTCGGCGTCAGCGCGTAGATCCGGCGACCCACGGTGCGCATGATCCGCCAGCCGCCGGAGTAGGTGCCGAGCGAGATCGCCGCGGCCGCCGAGAGCACCACCCAGAGCGGGATGCCGTCCCGCGGTCCCAGGTGGCCGGAGATGAGCAGGGTCAGCGCGATCACACCCATGGTCTTCTGCGCGTCCTGGGTGCCATGACCGAACGCCACGGCGGCTGCCGAGAGGATCTGGGCCCGGCGGAACCGGCGATGCGCCTTATGCACCTGGGCCCGCCGGAAGATCCAGAGCAGTGCCAGCATGAACAGGTAACCGGCAACCAGTCCGACCACGGGGGAGATCACCATCGGCACCACCACCTTGTGCCAGACGCCCTGCCAGTGAACGCTTTGCGAACCGGCCAGCGCGGCGCCCACCAGGCCACCGATCAGCGCGTGCGAGGAGGAGGACGGCAGCCCGAAGCGCCAGGTGAGCAGGTTCCAGGCGATCGCGCCGATGAGCGCGGCGAGGATCACCGCCAGTCCGCTGCGGCCGTTCGGCGGCGTGATGATGCCCTTGCCCACGGTGGCTGCCACCTTGGTCGAGATCAGCGCGCCGAGCACGTTCATCACGGCGGCCAGCGCCAACGCCACCCGCGGCCGCAGCGCCCGGGTCGACACGCTCGTGGCGATCGCGTTGGCGGAGTCGTGAAACCCGTTGGTGTAGTCGAAACCGAGGGCAACAAGGACGATGACGACGACCAGCAGGTCGGTGCTCATCGGCGGCGCCCCGGCCCGGGGGCCCGTCCGACCACGTCAGGATTCCTTGACCGCGATCGTCTCAACCGAATGGGCGACGTGCTCCAGCGCGTCGGAGGTGTCCTCGAGCAGATCGGCCAACTCGCGCAGCTTGAGCATGGTGAGGATCTCGTATTCCCCGCTGAACATTCGGGAAACCAGCTTGCGATGCACGTCGTCGGCCTCGTTCTCCAGCCGGTTCACCTCGATCCAGTAGCTCTCCAGATCCTGCAGCGTGCGCAGCCGGGTGAGCGCGCCGGCGGTTTCCGTGCAGCCACGCCGGATCAGCCGGATCTGGTCCTCGATCAACGACGGCAACGTGCCGATGTCGGCCAGCAGAATGAACTCGGCCACCTCGTCGAGGCAGTCCATCACGTCGTCGATCCGGCCGGCCAGGGCATAGATATCCTCCCGGTCGAACGGCGTGACGAAACTGGTGTTCAACTGGCGCAGGATCTTGTGGGTGACTGCATCGCCGGCGTGCTCCAAGTCACGCATCCGGTCGGCGATCGCCTGCCGGTCGGCATCCGGCTCCAGCAGCCCGCACAACACCTCGGCCGCCGTGGCCAGATTCGCACCGCCGGCGGACAGCAGCTCGTAGAAGGCCTGATCTTGCGGGGTGAGGCGGATGGCCACCTGGTTCCACCGATCGTTGGGGGACGGCTGCGGCTTCAGCCTGCCCCGACCGTAGTCAGCGGGCATGCGTGCGGCAACGCGACCCGCCCGAACTCGGCCGAGTGACTGCGCCGCTCAACTTTCTGTCATTGCATCCGATAAACCTGATGGCAGCTGTCATCGAGGAACGTCCGAATTGCCTCGTTGGTAACTCCAGGCACGTTGTGAGGTCGGGCCGGACGGCCCGGCGATCGCGGTAACTGAATAGGTGGCGGCGTCCGGGCCCTCCTGGCGAGCACCGTCACCGTAGACGGGGAAAGGGGCCACGGATGGCCATTTACACGGGCTCGGCGAGGCGAGTTCTCGCCGTAACGTGCGGATTGGGTCTGCTCGCGACGACTGTTTGCGCGACCACTCCGACAGGTGCTGCCGCCGCGGCACCGGCCATTCGTGCCTCCCTGTCAACCAGTGCCTCCCTCTCAGCCAACGCTTCGCTGTCAACCAGTGCCTGGGGTGACCTGACCGCCGACCTGACCGCGCTGAACGTCCTCGGGCTTAACAATCCGGCAGCCGACCCGGGCTCGCTGTACACGATCGAGAACGCCATCGGCGCTCGTTCGGTGTGGCGCCAGCAGGATGCCGCCGGCCGGCAGATCACCGGCCGGGGCGTCACGGTGGCGCTGCTGGACTCCGGCACCGCGGCGGTGCCCGGGCTCAGCGCGGCCGGCAAGCTCACGTACGGCCCGGACCTGTCCATCGAGGGCAACGGCGTGCTGACCGACCAGGACACCTACGGCCACGGCACCCACCTGGCCGGCATCATCGCCGCCAATGACGGCGTGACACTCACGCCCGCCAACATCGCCAACCTGTCACCGAGCACCCAGCTCGGAGTGGCGCCGGATGCTCGCCTGCTGTCGATGAAGCTGGCCACCACCGACGGCAGCACCGACGTCAGTCAGGTGATCGCCGCGCTGAACTGGGTCACCGAACACCAGACCGCGCCGGACGGCAGCCGGATCCGGGTGGTCAACCTCGCCTTCGGCACCGACTCGGTGCAGCCCTACCAACTCGACCCGCTGGCCGCCGCCGCGGAGAACGCCTGGCGGCACGGCCTGGTCGTGGTCGTCTCCGGCGGCAACGCCGGCCCGAACGCCGAACACCTCGATGACCCGGCGATGGATCCGTACGTTCTCGCGGTCGGCGCCTCGGACAGCAACGACCTGGTCGGCGGCTGGTCGCTGCCGAGCGTCGCGTCGTTCTCCAGTGGCGGCTCGGACAGCCGACACGTCGACCTGGTGGCGCCCGGTTCGTCGATAGTCTCGCTGCGCGACCCCGGTTCCTACGTGGACGTCAACCACCCCGAGGGACGGGTGGTCGGTGACGCGTCCGGCCGACTGTTCCGCGGCAGCGGCACCAGCCAGGCCGCCGCGGTGGTCTCCGGCGCGGTTGCCCTGCTGCTGCAGGCATATCCGAACCTGACCCCGGACCAGGTCAAGGCGGCCCTGGTGCAGTCGGCGAGCCTGATGCTGCTGACCGCACCGCGTTACGCCGGGGCTGGCCAGTTGAACGTCGCCGGCGCGCTGTCGGCCGCGAAGCGGCTGGCCACGCCGTGCACCAACCTGCTGTGCAAGCTGACCAACCCGGACGTCACCCAGCGCTTCCCGGTCTCCACCGGGCAGGGCTCGATCGAGGCGGCCCGGGCCGGGCAGGATCTGGTCGACGCCGACGGCGTGCCGCTGACCGGCGAGATCGACGTGCAGGGCAACCCGTGGAACGCGCAGGACTGGTGGGCGCATGCCAGCACGCTGACCTCGTGGTCGGGTGGTCGCTGGCTGGGCGTGCAGTGGACCGGTGACGGCTGGCTGCCCTCGGACGGGTTGCTGTCGGCGCGGTGGGCCTCGGCCCGCTGGGCGTCCGCTCGCTGGGCCGACGCGGAATGGGATAGCGCTCGCTGGGCATCCGCCCGCTGGGCGTCGGCGCGCTGGGCCTCGGCCCGCTGGGCGTCCGCTCGCTGGGCCGATTCCGGCTGGGACTAAGCCTTATGCAACGAAGCCTCTCCGCCGGCCAGTGGACGCTCGCACTCAGCGGCACGCTGGGCGTCGGCGCCACCGCGCTGAGCCTCGGCTTGTCCTCACCGGCCATCCTGCGGCAGTCCGTGCCGGAGTACCTGGTGCTGCCGATGCTGGTCGTGATGTTCCTGATCGCCGAACTGTTCGTGATGAACGTCGAGTTCCGCCGGCAGGCGCATGCGCTCACCCTGGCCGGTGTGCCGCTGGTGCTCGGCGCGCTCTTGCTGCCGGCCCACCTGTTCATCATCACTCGGCTGATCGGGACAGTGCTCGCCTTCATCTACCAGCGGGTGAGCCCGGTCAAGTCCTGCTACAACATCGCCGCCTACGGCTTCGAGGCGGCGGTGGACAGCTGTCTGCTGTGGGCGCTGCTCGGCCCGCGCGATCGGCTGGACATCTGGGTGGTCGCCACCATCATGCTGGTGATCGCCTGCGTCGACCAGTTCATGAGCGTACTGGTGTTCATGCTGATCCGGCTGCACAGTGGACCGCTCAGCCGACGTGAGATCAGCGAGGTACTGATCTCGGCGGGCCTGCTCAGCATGGTCGCCACCGCGTTCGCGACGATCGTGCTGCTGCTGCTGTCCGACGGCCTGATCGGCGCGCTGCTGGTCGGCATGCTCATCGTGCTCGGCGCGGCGATCTACCGCAGTTACGCCTCGACCCGGCGCCGGCACCAGGCGCTGGCGCTGATGCACGAGTTCGTCGCGGGCGGGGTCGGTGCCGAGTCGCTGATGTCGTTGGCCGAGCAGCTGCTGTCCCGAATTCGCGGCCTGTTGCGGGCGGCCACCGTGCAGGTGATGATCGCCGAGTCCGAGGACCGGCTGTTCGTCCAACCGGACGACCAGGCCGGCGGTACGCTGCTGCTCACCATCGGCGAGGACGAGCAGCTGGTGGTGGGCGAGGCCCGGGTGGACCGGTCGGACTGGGTGCTGGTCCGCGCGCTGGCCCAGCAGGAGCCGACGTTGGCTCCGCGTACCACCAAGGACCGGGCGCTCAAGCGCTGGCTGGTGGACCGGAACATCCGGGACGCGGTGGTCGTGCCGCTGCCGGAATCCACCGGTGCGACCGGCACACTCACCGTGACCGACCGGCTGGGTGAGACCGCCACCTTCACCGAGGAAGACCTGACGCTGCTGCAGACGCTGACCGGTCACTTCGGCGTCGCGGTGCGCAGCACCCGGCTGGTCGAGCGGCTCGGCTACGAGGCGACCCATGATTCGCTGACCGGCCTGCTCAACCGCACCCACCTGACCCAACTGGTGGCCGAGGAACAGGCCGCCGACTCGGCGACCGGAGTGGTGCTGCTCGACCTGGATCGGTTCAAGGAAGTCAACGACGTGCTCGGTCACGAGGCCGGCGACCGGCTGCTGCAGGTGGTCGCCGACCGGCTGAAGGCGACGGCACCGGACTGCGCGTCGGTGGCTCGGCTTGGTGCCGACGAGTTCGGCGTGCTGCTGCCTCGGCTGACCGGCGGGCTGGATTCGCTGATGCAACTGGCCGGTGACCTGCAGCGGGTGCTGGCCGAGCCGATCCGATTCGCCGAGGCGACGCTGTCGGCCGACTGCAGCATCGGCGTGGCGGTGAGCGAGGCCGGGGACGGCAAGGTCGATCTGGTCCGGCAGGCCGACACCGCGATGTACGAGGCCAAGGGCAACGGGCAGCGGTTGGCCGCCTACGGCGCGCACATGGACCAGGGCCGGATCGAGCGGCTGGCGCTGTTGGCCGATCTGCGCACGGCGCTGACCAGCAGCCCGGAGCAGCTGATCATGAACTACCAGCCCAAACTGGATCTGCGCACCGGCGCCATCGTCGGAGTGGAGGCGCTGGTGCGCTGGAACCACCCGACGCTGGGCGTGATCTCACCGGACCGGTTCATCCCGCTGGCCGAGTCCACCGGCCTGATCGAGGCGCTCACCCCACTGGTGCTGGATCTGGCACTCACCCAGTGCCGGGACGCTACGGTCGGCGGCCAGCCGCTGTGCGTGGCGGTGAACCTGTCGGCTCGCAACATCAGCGATCCGGAGCTGCCGCAGCGGATCGCGGCGGTGCTGGCCAAGACCGGTATCCCGTCCTCCCAACTGGTGCTGGAGATCACCGAGAGCAGCGTGATGGGCGACCCGAAGCAGACCCTGCCGGTGCTGCATGCGCTGCGCGACCTGGGCATCTGCCTCTCGCTGGACGACTTCGGCACCGGCTACTCGAGCCTGTCCTACCTGCAGCGGCTGCCGGTCTCCGAGGTGAAGATCGATCGATCGTTCGTGACCGGCTTGGCCGGCGACGATCCGGTCAGCACCCGTGCGCTGATCTCGGCCATCATCGGCCTCGGAGATGCGCTGGGCCTGCGCATCGTGGCCGAGGGCATCGAGGACCAAGCCACCCTGAACGAACTGCGCGCGATGGGTTGCGACGTGGCGCAGGGCTACTACATCGCCCGGCCGATGGGGCATCTGGACTTGTCCCGCTGGCTCGCCCAGCATGCCCGGGAGGGCACCCCGCGGCTGCGTCTGCTCAGCGCCCAGTAACCGGCGGCCGTTGCACGGCATGACAAAACGCCTATTGTCCGGGCGAGGTTTGTTGTGCAATGTGCACTAAGCGTGTTGGGTGCCGTCTGCCTGGCGGCTCGACCTGCGGTCCGAGGCGGGCCGGTGGGGCACGGCTGCGGCGATCGTTAGGCGGGGGGCACGGTGAGCCGGGTTCGGCATGGCGAAATCGCCGACGTTCGGCTCCTGCTTGCCGATCGACTGCGGTTGGAGCGAGAGTTCCTGGTCGAGCAGGTGCTCGGCGAACTCGGTGGCCTCGGCCAACCTCCGGCCGGTTTCGCACCGGTGCTGCCCCGCGTGCTGACCGAAGCGGTCGACTTCTTCGCATCCTGGCTTGTCGACCCGAGTGCGCCACGCAACGGACTGGACGACCACTTCCGGCTGATCGGCGTGGTCCAGGCGCGGTCCGGCCAGGCGTTGGACGAGCTGCGTGGCGGTTACCAGGCCGCCACCGCCGCCGTCTGGCGCCGACTGCGGGAGGTGGCGACGGAGCTGGGCGTGCCGGCCAGCGGGCTGGGTGAATGGGCGGCTGCCGCATTCGAGTTCGTGGAGTCGCTGTCCGAGCAATCCGTCCATGGTTACCGGCAGGTTGCCGAGTCACCCGTCCAATGGCACCGGCAGTTGCTCGAAGCCGTCCTGTGCCCGGACCGGCATCCGGCCTGGCTGCTGGGCCGACTTGCCGTCGCGACCGGCTGGCGCGTGCCACAGCAGGTGGTGGCGGTGGCCGTGCAACCGACGGCGGGTACGCCGTTGCCGAGTGCCGACCGATTGCCACCCGGCGCACTGTCGGATCTGAGCCGTCGGACGCCGCTGCTGCTGCTCCCTGCCCCGCTGGGCGCCGATGCCCGCTCGGCGCTGGCGGCGGTGTTCGCCGGCCACACCATCGCAATCGGCTGTCCGGTCCGGCTGGTCGACGCCGCCGCCTCGGTGCGCTGGGCCGATCGCTGCCTGGAGCTCGTCCGCAGCGGGGTGCTCGGGCAGCGCCCGGTGCTCGACTGCGCCGAGCACCGGGCGCTGCTCTGGCTGCACGCCGAGCCGCTGCTGCGCCAGCAGCTCGGCCACTCGGTGCTCGCCCCGCTGTTGCGGCAGGCACCACACACCCGCCGGATCCTGGCCGAGACCATGCTGGCGTGGCTGGAGACCCGGGGCAGCGCGCCGGCGCTGGCCGCCCGGCTCGGCAAACACGCCCAGACCGTCCGGTACCGGTTGCGTCGGCTGCACCAGATCTTCGGCTCCGACCTCGAGGACGCCGAGCGGTGCTTCGAGATCTACCTCGTGCTGCGGGCCAGCATGCCGCTGTGGTCGGGAGAGGCCGGTGAGGATCTGGTGCCGGCGGCTGCCGAGTACGGCCTGCCTCAGCGGTTGGCAGCCGGTGCGGTGGAGGAGCGCACCACCAGCTCCGGCTCGTAGAACAGTTCGTGCGGGGCGACGGAGCCACCGTTGATCTGGCCGATCAGCAGCTCGACCGCCGCCCGCCCCATCGGCTCGATCGGCTGGCGCACCGTGGTCAGCGGCGGATCGGTGCAGGTCATCAGCACCGAATCGTCATAGCCGATAACGGAGATGTCGCCCGGCACGGTGAGCCCGGCGCGGCGCGCGGCGCGAATGGCGCCGAGTGCGATGGGGTCGCTGGCGCACACCAGCGCGGTCATGCCGCGGTTGAGCAGGATTGCTGCCGCCGCCTGGCCACCCTCGATGGAGAACAGCGAGTGGACCACCCGATCGTCCGGCAGGGTGAAGCCGTTGCGACCCTCCTGAGCCCGCGCGGCGGCCAGTCGGCGACGGGACGGAACGTGGTCCGGCAGGCCGAGGATGAGGCCGATCCTGCTATGCCCGAGGTGGCGCAGATGGGCGATCGACTGTCGTACCGCGACGGCGTCGTCACAGGACACCCGGGGAAAGGCCAGCCCGTCGACCGCGGCGTTCATCAGCACGGTAGGCAGGTTCCGCTCGGTCAGCTGCTCGTAGTGCCGATGCGGGGAATCCGCCAGCGCGTACAGCCCGCCGATGAACAACATGCCGGACACGTGCTGCTGCAGCAGCAGTTCGACGTAGTCCGGCTCCTGCACCCCACCGGTGGCCTGGCTGCACAGCACCGCTGCGAAACCCTGCTGCACCAGCGCGCCACCGACCACCTCGGCAAAGGCCGGAAAGATCGGGTTCTGCAGTTCCGGCAGCACCAGCCCGACCAGTCGGGACCGCTCACCACGCAACTGGGTGGGACGCTCGTAGCCGAGCACGTCGAGCGCGGTGAGCACCGCCTGCCTGGTCGGCTCGGACACTCCGGCCTTGCCGTTCAACACTCGGCTCACCGTGGCGGTGCTGACGCCGACCTTCGCGGCGACCTCGGCGAGCCGTCGAGTCATGGCTGCAAGCGTAAGGCATTTCTTGCAAATATTGTACGAAAAGTCCGGCCTGCACTGTGGAAACGTTGCAGGGGTTGATTATCCGTGCCGCCCCGGTCGCGCCGCGCTGCTGACCGGAGACCCAGGATTGCTGTACTACCCTCACAGCCTAGACAGGAACTCAAAGGTTGGCAGGGGCGCAGATCAGATGGAATCCGGCGCTGCCGTCGCGTCCGGTGCGGCTGCCCCGGAACGCGCGGTCGTCATCGTCGACTCGCACAACCGCCGGGTCCGGCGACCGATCGACCTGGTGCGACTGGTCGGCCTGCTGCTGCTCGGCCTGCTACTGGTCGGCATCGCCGTGGTCGCGCACGACACCACGCAGGGGGCCAACGCGGATCTGGCCCGGCTGCTCGGTGAGGTTCCGCACGTCTTCATCAGGACGTTCAGCTGGCTCACCGCATTCGGCGCGCTGGCGGTGCCGATCGCGTTCATGGTCCGCGAACTGGCCCGCGGCCAGACCCGGCGGCTGATCGAGGCGCTGCTCACCGGGTTGGTCGCGATCGGCGTGATCGAACTGGCCGACTGGATCGTCGCCCGCTATCCGTCGAGTGAGCTGCACGAGGCGCTGACCCGGGTCGGCGCGCACGGCTCGGTCCGTCCGTTCGACACCTACCTGGCGGCGTTGCTGGCGTTCGTGGCGGTCACCGGGGTGGCCAGCGAGCCGCTGTGGAGCGGACTGCTGGTCGGGGTCACCGCGCTGTACGTGCTGTCGGTGTTCACCGCGACCCAGGCCTCGATCATGTCGCTGGCGCTGAGCCTGGTCATCGGTGGCTTCGTCGGCATCGCCATCCGGTACGCCGCCGGCCGGGTCAGCAACCGGCCGGAGGCCCAGCAGGTGGTGACCGCCTTGCGAGCACGGGGGATCGGCATCGTCCGGTTCGAGCGGCTGCCTACCCGTCACGATGCCCGCCGTGACTACCTGGCCACCACCGAGACCGGCGAGCAACTCGAGGTGCAGGTGCTGGACCGGGAGCTGATCGCCTCCGGCGCGATCTACAACGTCTACCGATTGATCAGGATTCGTAAGGAGATCGCGCCGGCGCCGGCCCTGTCGCTGGAGCGGGTGGCCGAACACCGCACGCTGCTGGCGATGGCGGTGGCCCGGGTGGAGGTGCCGATCCCGGCGCTGCTGGCCGGCGTGCGCTGCGGGCCGGACGCCATCGTGCTGGTGTACGAGCACCTGCTCGGCCGGCCGCTCACCGCCCCCTCGGCGCAGCAGCTGGACACCCTGTGGCAGTTGATGAATCGGCTGCACCGTAACGGAATCACCCATCGCGGCTTGAACGCCGGGCGGGTCCATGTGGATCCGGACGGGCAGTTGCTGCTGCCGATCCCGGAGGACGGCACGGTGTTCGCCACCGAGTTGCGGGTGGCGTTGGACCGGGTGCAGCTGCTGATCACCACCGCGCAGTTGGCCGGTGTGGAGCAGGCGGTGGCCAGTGCCCGTCGGATGCTGTCGGAGGAGGAGCTGGCCGGCACCGTTCCGCTGCTGCAGCCGATCGCGCTGACGCCGGAGGTACGGGCCGCGCTGCACGAGAACCATCTGCTGATCGAGTCGGTGCGCGACGCGGTGCAGGCCAGCAGCAACAGCACGCCGCCGGATCCGATCCGGGTGGAACGGGTTCGGCCGCGGACCATCGTGTCCATCGCGGCGGTGCTGGTGGCCGGCTACCTGATCGTCGGCCAGCTCAGTTCGGTGCCGGTGGGCACGGTGCTGTCCACCGCCCGGTTGCGCTGGCTACCGCTGGTGATCGCCGCCTCGGCGGCCAGTTATCCGGCGGCCGCGCTGTCGCTCACCGGTTACGTCCGCGAGCGATTGCCGTTCCTGCGCACCACCCTGGTGCAACTGGCCGCCTCGTTCGCCGGCTTCGTCACCCCGCCCGCGGTTGGTGGGCTGGCGGTCAACATCCGGTACCTGCGCAAGGCTCGGGTGGGCACCACCGCCGCGGCCACCAGCGTCGGCATGTCGCAGGTCGTCAACGGTGCCTCGCACGTCCTGTTGCTGATCGCCTTCGCCGCGGCCACCGGCGCCTCGGCCCGGCACAGCCTGCCGATTCCGGGCTGGGCGTTCGGCGCGATCGGCGCGCTGATAGCGGCGGCCGCCCTGGTGATGGCGCTGCCGACGCCCCGGCGGTGGGTGCTGCAGCGGATGCTGCCGCCGCTGCGGGAGGCGACGCCTCGGCTGCTGAACCTGCTCACCAACCCGGTGAAGCTCGCCGAGGGCGTCGGCGGCTCGCTGCTGCTCAACGGCTGCTACATCGCCGCGCTGTGGTTCTCGGTGCACGCCTTCGCCGGTGACGTCCGGCTGACCCAGGTCGCGGTGGTCTACCTGGCCGGCGCCGCGATCGGCGCGGCGGCACCCACCCCGGGCGGCCTGGGTGCGGTCGAGGTGGCGTTGTCCACCGGGCTGGCGGCGGCCGGCATGGCCAGCGCCGCCGCGGTCAGCGCGGTATTGCTGTTCCGACTTTCCACATTCTGGTTGCCGGTGCCGATCGGCTGGCTAGCCTTTCAGTGGCTACAGCGCCGGGAGGTCATCTAGAGCTGGTCTCGGCAAAAGCCCGGTACGGATGGGGGCAACGGACATTGGGGGCAAAGGGTGGCTGTAGGACGCGTGCGGGCCGCGGCGGCGGAGATCGCCGAGCAGATCCGGGACCGGGGAGCGGAGATCGAGGCGGCCGGTGAGCTGCCACCCGACGTGGTCGCCGCGCTGCACGCGGCCGGCGTGTTCCGGTTATGGATGCCGGTCGAACTCGGTGGCTATGAGGCGACCCCCGCCGAGGTGCTGGAGGTGCTTCGAGTGCTCGCGGCCGCCGACGGCTCGACCGGCTGGTGCGCGGCGACCGGGGTGGCCGGCAACATCGCCGGCGCGATGCTGACCGAGTCGGTGGCGCGGCGGATCTTCGCCGAACCGGACGTGCTGTGCAGCGGTGTGCTGATGCCGGGCGGCCGAGCGGTGGCACAGCCGGACGGCGGCTACCTGGTGGACGGCCGATGGAGTTTCGGCAGCGGCACCCAGCACTGCGACTGGGTGATCGGTGCCGCTCAACTGGTCGAGGAATCGGGGCCGCCGCGGGTGTTGGCGGTGTTACTGCCGGCCGATGCGGTGAAGTTCCTGCCCACCTGGCAGGTGATCGGACTGGTGGGCACCGGCAGCGTGGACTACGAGGTCAGCGGCCTGCGGGTGCCGGCCGAGCACTGCATCGAGCTGGGCCAGCTGAAACCGTGGCCGGCCGGGCCGATGTGGCGGATTCCGCTGCGGTCACTGCTCTATCCGATGCTGGCCGCGGTACCGCTCGGCATCGCGGAGCGGGCGCTCGCGGAACTGCTCGAACTGGGTGGCCGGGTGCGCTACGGCGCCCACAGCCGGCTCGCCGACCGGGAGACGGTGCAGGCGACGGTGGGCCGGGTCCAGGCTCTGATCGGCGCCGGCACCTGTCATCTGACCAGCTCGCTGCAGCATCTGCACGAGGTGGCCAGCAGTGGCCAGGTGCCGACGGCTGCCGACCGGGCGGCCGCCCGCTCGGCGGCCGCCTACGCCACCGAGCAGGCCATGCAGGCGGTAACGCTGTGTTATCAGACTGCCGGGGCGATCGCCATGTACCAGCAGCATCCGCTGCAGCGGCTGCTGCGGGACGTGCTGGCCGCCACCCAGCACTTCGCGCTGAGCGCGCAGGGATATGCCATTACTGGCAGGGTAGTTCTGGGATTCGAGCCGGACCTGATGCTGTGACGGCGGGTGTCGGATCATGAAGCGCCCCGCCCTCATGCCACGGGGGAGACATCAGGACGGGGCGGCTTCGTTGCTCACTCTACGTGATCGGTGCACGGTGTCAAGCGGTTCGATGGAAATCTCCGTTAAGAAATTCCGCAGCCTGCGGTCGGCGGTCTACGGGTGGCGGTCTGCGGTCTGCGGGCGGCCGGCATGACCGGTGACGCCGAGCAATGGGATCCGCACCGCACGACGTTGGCCAGCTATCAGGCCAACGTCGAGAAGTACCTGGCCAGCCTCGCGCCGACGCCGGCCCAGCCCAGCGCCGATCACCTGGCGGAGTTCGCCGCACTGCTGCCGGCCGGCGGCCAGGTGTTGGAGGTGGGCAGCGGACCCGGCCGGGATGCCGATGACCTGGAGTCTCGCGGCCTGCTGGTCCGCCGGACCGATGCCACGCCGGCCTTCGTCGATCGGCTGCGCCGGCTCGGTCACCCGGCTGAGCTGCTGGACGTGCTGACCGACGAGTTGGGCGGTCCGTACGCCGGCATCTGGGCGTCTGCGGTACTGCTGCACCTGGACCGGGATCAGCTGGCGGCGGTGCTGCGCCGGTGCCATGCCGCGGTTGAGCCGGGCGGCCTGCTCGGCTTCTCGGTGAAGGAGGGCGAGGGCGAGCGGTGGACCACCGAGAAGCTGGACGCCCCGCGCTACTACGTGTACTGGCAGTTGGAGCCGCTGTTGGAACTGGTGCGTCGGTGCGGCTGGCAGCCGGTCAGGGCCAGCCGGGCGAGCGGTACCTGGGCCAACTGGTTGTATCTGACCTGCCGGGCCTAAGGGGTAACCGTTAGCGGCGGTTAGGACATCGTCGCCAGTCGGTCAGCGCAGCGCGGCGAAGATGTCACCGCTGACCGGGGAGCCGGCGGGTCGGTCCGGCTCGACGAACCACTCGACGCCGAAGGCCAGCCGGTAGAGCGGCCGGGGCAGCTTCAGGCAGTAGGCGAGCGTCCGGGTGTCCGTCCCGCCGCCGGCCTGGCTGGCATGCGCGCGCATCGCCGCTCGCTTGGCGTCGAGATAGCCGCGCACGTTCACCCGGTGGCTCAGCTCGGCCCGGGCGGTGTAGGCGGTGGCCATCCGGTCGGGCCGGAAGTCCGGCGGCGCCAACCGTGCCCGGTGCAGCAGCCACAGCGCGCGCAGCAGCGCGGTTCGATCCACGGTGGCCTCGAGCAATGCCGGCCGGCTGGCTGCCAGCTGCCTGGCCTGCCTGGCCACCCGGTGCACCTGCACGTGGTCCGGATGCCCGTAGCCGCCGTTGGCGTCGTAGCCGATCAGCAGGTCGGCGCGTTCCTCGGCAAGCACCTCGGCCAGCCGCTCGGCCGGCTCGGCCACCGGCACGCTGGCGAAACCCCGGTGTTCGTTGCGCATGCCGGAGTCGGGATAGCCCAGCCGGACCACCCGATGCACCCCCAGCGCCTCGGCCGACCGGTTCAGCTCGGCGATCCGGCGCTCGGCCAGCTCCGACCCGGGACCGCTGTCGGCCAGGCCGGCAGCGCCATCGGTGGCCACCACCAGGGTCACCCGGTGGCCCTCGGCCGCCGCTCGGGCCAGCGTGCCCGCGGTCAGCAGCGCCTCATCGTCGGGATGCGCATGCAGGCAGACCAGCGAGAAGGTCATCCGCCGGCGGGCTGGGCCAGCCGCTCGGCGTCCGGCACCATCGGCGATCGGCCCATCCGGACGAAGGCCTGCTGATAGACCCGCTCGCAGGCGGCCAGCACGCCGGGCCAGCTGAAGCCGGACTCGGTGGTCAGGTTGTGCCGGGTCAATCGCTCCCGCGCGGCCGGTTCGCATACCAGCCGGGCGATCGCCTCGACCATCTCGGCGTCGCTGCCGACCAGCAGCCCGTTACGTCCGTGCTGGATGAAGTCGCTGACCCCGGTGCCGGCGAAGGCGATCACCGGCAGCCCCGCGCAGCGTGCCTCCAGCGCCGCGATGCCGAACGACTCCAGGGTGGCCGGCGACAGGTACAGATCGGCGTCGTCGAAGACCCGGCGAATGGCCGGCTGGTCGAGCTGGCCGGTCAACTGCACCCAATCGGTCATCCGGTGCCGGCGCAGGTAGCTCTCCAGCTGTGGCCGCTTCGGGCCGTCCCCGATGATCTTCACCTCGATCCGCAGCCCGGCCGGCGTGCGCTCGCGGACCGCGCGCAGCATCTTGAGCAGGTGCAGCGGTCGCTTGCGGGCCGCCAGCCGCAACACGCTGACCAGCACCACCCGGTTATCCGTGCGGGGCAACCGGCTGGGCGTCCAGAGTTGCGGGTCGATGCCGTTCGGGATCACCGGGATCGGCTCGGCCGGCCGCACCACCTCGGCCAGCGTGGCGGCGGCCACCCGGCTGACCGCGGTCCAGGTGATCGGCCAGCGCCGCCAGTCCAGGGCCACGTCGAAGCCCCGGAAGATCGGGGTGGCCCAGGACCAGAAGGAGTGCGCGGTGGCCACCGTCGGAATGCCGGCCGGGATGGTGCCGGCGATCGTTAACCAGGCCAGCGGCGAGCAGGTGGAGGCATGCACGTGCACCAGGTCGTACCCGCCGGTGAGCACCGCATCCCGGCCGCTGAAGGTGGCCAGGTAGCGGATGGAACCGGGCCGGGCGCCCGCGCGGGACGGGCCGATCACCGGCACCGCAGAGCGGTGACCGGCCGGGGCGACCGAGGTGATGATCTCCACGTCGTGACCGATGGCTGCCTGGGCGCGGGTCAGCCCCTCGACCTGGCGTTCGATGCCGCCCATCCGGGGCAGGTAACCGTCGGTGACGTGCGCGATCCTCATCCGCGCCGGGCCAGCACTGGCCGCAGGTCGTGTTCAGGCACGGTCGCCTATGTTACGCGGGACGGACCGCTGCTGGCGCCAGGACGCGACACGCTCGGCGTCGGCACTCAGCGCCGCCTCAGTGGCTAGCTCGGTGTCGAACCGAAGCTGAGAAACGCCGTCCGTCGATGGGGCACCGGGCTGCGCGCCAGGCTAGTCTTCCAAGGGTTTGGGTAAGCCGCCGCGACGACGGAATGGAGCAGCGCGTGGCTGTGCCGTGGCTCGTCGTGGGCTTGAGTCTGGGCTCGGCGCTCTCGTTCGCGGCATCCACCAACCTCAAGCACTCCTCGGCCGGCGAGATGCCGGAAGTGCCGCGAATGCGAGCCGGCCCCCTGGCCCGATTCGTGGCCGCCACCCTGAGTCACCGGCTGTGGTTGGCCGGCACGGTCACCGATCTGATCGGGCTGAGCCTGCAGGTGCTGGCGCTGCACTTCGGTGATCTGGCCGTAGTCCAGCCGCTGCTGATCTCCGGCCTGCTCTTCGCCCTGCTGCTGCGCCGTCGGCAGGGCCGGCCGGTCACCGCGCACGAGGTGCGCTGGGCGCTGGTGCTGACCGGCTGCCTGATCGCATTCCTGTTCCTGGCCGGTGCCAACCCGACCGGTCCGCACCCGACCGGGCCGGACCGGCTGCCGGCGGTGGTGGCGGCCGGGGTCGGCGCGCTGCTCGCGCTGACCTGCGTGGGGCTGGCACATCGCCGCAAGCCGGCCGCCGATGCCGCCGCGCTGATGGGGGTGGCGGTCGGGGTGGTGTACGCGGCGACCGCGGCCCTGCTCAAGGCGCTCACCGACCTGGTGGTGCACGGACCGTGGGCACTGCTGGCCAGTTGGCAGTTGTACGCGGTGATCGTGATCGGCGCGGTCGGGTTGCTGCTCAGCCAACTGGCGTTCCAGGCCGGCCCGCTGACCGCGAGCCTGCCGGCCATCGCCACCGTGGATCCACTGCTGTCGATCGTGGTCGGCGTGCTGGTCTACGACGAGCACATCCACCGCGGGCCGTGGTCCGGATTCGGCCTGGTCGTACTGATGCTGCTGCTCGGGCTGTCGGTGATCGAACTCGGCAAGGTCGAGGTGGTCGAGCGGGAACGGGCCGGCGCACGGCCGACGTCGGCAAGCCAGCCTGAGCGGCCGGCGGCGGTGCAGGTGGTCAAGCAACCGAACGGCGCCGCCGGCAAGCGGTTGGACGGTGCCGCGGCCGCCGGCAAGCGGCTGGACGGTGCCGCTGCCGACAAGCAGTTGTCGAGCCCCCGGTAACCGCGGTCATCGGCCGATCAACGCCGGACCGGGCTCTGCTGTCGGCCGCCGTCGGCCGGTAGGGCAAGATCGATTGCCGTGAACGCGCCGGAGCACGAGCTGCATGCCGAGCAGCTTCGGCTCGACCGGCTGTACGCCCGACTTGACGAGTTGCGCACCGAGGCGGCCAACAACCTGGCCGGCCTGCGCCGCTCGGGTACCGCCGGCACACCGGCCGCGCGGGTCGAGCGGGATGCCCTGATAACGCTGCAACAGGCCAATGTCGACCGGTTGACCGCGGTGGAGGAGCGGCTGTGCATCGGCCGGCTGGATCTGCTCGATGGCGGTCGTCGCTACATCGGCCGGATCGGTATGACCGATCCGGCCGGCAACCGGCTGCAGGTGGACTGGCGGGCACCGGCCGCCACGCCGTTCTACCGAGCCACCCGGGCCGAACCGGATGGCGTGTTGAGCCGGCGGCACCTGATCACCCGCGGCCGTGCCGTGACCGGGCTGCAGGACGAGGTGCTGGACCTGGCGGCCTTCACCGCCAGCGGCCGGCAGGCCGACACGGTGTCGGCCGACGATGCCCTGATGCTGGCGCTGAACGCCCGCCGGACCGGCCACATGCGCGACATCGTGGCCACCATCCAGGCCGAGCAGGACCGGATCATCCGCGCTGCGGCACCCGGCGTGCTGGTGGTGCAGGGCGGTCCCGGCACCGGGAAGACGGTGGTGGCGCTGCACCGTGCGGCGTACCTGCTCTACGCGCACCGGGACCGGCTGGCCCGCACGGGCGTGCTGGTGGTCGGCCCGAACCATCGCTTCCTGGACTACATCTCCCAGGTGCTGCCGAGCCTCGGCGAGACCGGGGTGGTGCTGGCGACCGCAGGCCAGCTCTTTCCGGGGGTGGACGCCACGGCTGCCGAGAGCGATGCCGCCGTTGCGATCAAAGGTGATCTGCGGATGGCCGAAGTGCTGGCCGCCGCGGTGAAGGCACGCCAGCTGGTGCCCCGCCGACCGGTCGAGCTGACGGTGGAGGGCACCCGGATCCGGCTGCTGCCGGCCGACGTCGCCGCGGCCCGGCACCGCGCGCAGCTGTCACGCAAGCCGCACAATGTCGCTCGGCTGCGTTTCGTCAACGAATTGCTGCCAAAGCTGGCCGCCCGGCTGGCGACCGCGCTGGGCACCGAGCTGGACGACGACACCCGCGACGAGTTGCTGAACGCGCTGCGGCTGTCGCCGGACGTACGACGCGAGGTGAACCTGTGCTGGTTGCCGCTCACGCCGGAGAAGCTGCTGCGCGACCTGTACGCCGACCCGGACCGGCTGCGGGCCGCCGCACCGCGACTGGCCGAGGCCGAGCGCCGCGCGTTGCGGCGGGACCGGTCCGCGCCATGGACGCCGGCCGACGTAGCGCTGCTGGACGAGGCGGCCGAGCTGCTCGGCAGCGAGCCGGAACCGGTGGACCAGCAGGCGGCCGCCGACCGGGCGGCCGAGGTGGAGTACGCCGGGCGAGTGATGGACCTGGTGGCCGAGCTGTCGCCGGACGCCGCCCAGATGACCACCGCGGCCAGCCTGGCCGACCGGTACGGTCCACAGGCCGCGCGGTCGTCGCTGCTGGCCGAGGCCGCCGCGGACCGCAACTGGGCGTTCGGCCACGTGGTGGTGGACGAGGCGCAGGAGCTGTCGGCGATGCAGTGGCGGCTGCTGATGCGGCGTTGCCCGTCCCGCTCGATGACCGTCGTCGGCGACATCGCCCAGACCGGCTCGACGGCTGGCGCCCGGTCCTGGGGCCAGATGCTGGAGCCGTACTTGAGCGATCGCTGGCGGTTGGCCGAGCTGACCGTGAACTACCGCACGCCGGCTGAGATCATGCGGGCCGCGACCAGCATGCTGGCCGCGGCCGGCGTCCGGTCATCGCCGATCACCTCGGCGCGATCGGTGGAATCGGCACTGATCATCGAGCGGTTGACCGGTCCGCTGAGCTCCCGGCCCGCTGCGCTGCTGGCCGAATGGCTGCGGGATGGTGAGGGTCAGCTCGCGGTGATCACCACCGATCCCGACGGCATCGCCGTCGAGCTGCCGGAGTCCGAGCGGCTGGCGGTGCTGAGCCCGGTCCAGGCCAAGGGCCTAGAGTTCGACTCGGTGCTGCTGATCGAGCCGGCCGACATCGTGGCCGCGACACCACGCGGCGTTGCCGACCTGTACGTGGCGATGACCCGGGCCATCCAGCGGCTGCACATCCTGCACCGCGCCGAGTTGCCGGCCGGCCTGACCGGCTCAGCAACGGGCCGGGCCAGCCGAGCGGCCGACTAGGACGGCTGATGCGCCAGGTAGGTCGCCGACATGTCCTTGTCGCCGTGTCCGGCCTCGATGGCCCGCTCGAAGTACTCGTGCGCCGCCTCGGTGATCGCCATCCGCAACCCCGCCGATTCGGCCGCCCGCAGGATCAGCCGAGCGTCCTTGTCGGCGTTGCTCAGCCCGAACGCCGGCGCCCAGTCGCCCTCGAGCATGCCGTTGCCCTTCAGTTGAACGTAGGGCGCATCCGTCCCGCCGCCGCGCACCGCCGCCAGGAACAGCTTCGGATCCAGGCCCAATCCCTCGGCCAGCGTGAGGGATTCGGCGATGCCCTCCAGCATCGCCAGCACCCAGGCATTGACCACCAGCTTCAGCTTGCTGGCGGCACCAGGCCGGTCCAGCCAGATGGTGCGGGAGCCGATGATGTCGAAGATCGGCTGGCAGGTCGGCCTGGCCTCGGCCGGCCCGGCGGCGAGCACCACCAGCGCGCCGTCCTGTGCGGGTTGCTTGGTGCCGAGCACCGGTGAGTCGACGTAGACCAGACCCAACTCGTCGGCCAACTCGGCCAGCTGCTCGGCGCCCTCCACGCCCACCGTGGTGAGCTGGATCCAGGTCACCGACGGGGCGAACCGACCGGCGGCCTGCCGCATCACCTCGGCCACGCTGTCCGCGTCGTAGAGCACGGTGATCACCACATCGGCGCCGGAGACCGCATCGCCGGGGGAGGCGGCCACCGTCGCACCCTGCTCGCCGAGTGGTTTCGCCTTGTCCGCATTGCGGTTCCAGGCCCGCAGCGGCAGGCCGGCCCGGATCAGGTTGCTACCGATGGGCAGTCCCATGGTGCCGGTGCCGAGCAGTGCGATGGTGGGCGCGTCGACGTTCATCACTGCGTCAGTGGTCATTCCTCCAGAGTGCCACCGGGCCTCGCCGCTGCTGACCGGCGGCTACTTCAGCTGACTCACCGCGTAGGCGATCACCAGCACCGACATGGTCAGCGCCGACACCGATTCGATGGCCATCAGCAGCTTGGCGCGTGGTGACAGTGGCATGGTGTCGGTCGGGCTGAAGGCCGAGGAGTTGGTGACCGAGACGTAGAAGTAGTCGATGAAGCCGGGCGCCCAGCCGGACTTGGCGGCCGATCGCTTGGCCACCTCGTTGATCGCGTCGTGGTCCTCGTCCTGCGGGAACCGGAAGTCAGCAGCCGGCAGCCGGGGTCGGGCCACCTGGGTGCGGCTGACCGGGCCGCCGCGATCCAGGGTCCAGTAGGCCAGCGCGAAGACCAGCACGTTGGTCAGCCAGATCTGGCCGGCGGCCAGCAGCAGGGTCGCGCCACCGGCGCTGCCGCCGCTCACCATTCGGTGGATCAGCAGTACCAGCGCGGTCGCGTTGCTGGCCGCGATCAGCAGCAGCAGTGCGATGTCCAGCCGGCGCAGCAATTGGGTCTGCTTGGTCAGCCGGCGGGGGTTGGCGGTGACGATCGGGATGAACAGCAGCACCTCCAGCACCGGCACTACGAACCGCGGTCCGATCAGCAGCCGGTTCGGCAGCAGCGTGTACAACGCGATTGCCACCACGATCGCCACGGCGGCCGGCAGTCGCGGCTCGCCGGGGTGCTGCTGGTGCTGTTCTCTGACCACGCACCCACTTCTACCGCACAGCCTCCTGGATTCCGGGCAAGCGCGGCCGATGATCCCATCCTCATCGGCTGCCGGTATACGGTTGGCTTGTGTTCGACCCGAAGCGCGCACGGTGCTGCGGCAGCTGGAGGCGCAATGACAGGGAAGGGTCAGGACGAAGCTCAAGCCGTACCCGGTGCCGATTCGGGAGGACGGCCGGAGGCCGTGATCGTTGTCGGCGGATCCGCCGGCAGCTTCTATCCGCTGCGTGAGCTGATCGCGGGCCTGCCGGCCGACCTGCCGGCCGCGGTGTTCGTCGCGATCCACCGCGGCGAACGGATGCCCAGTTACCTCGCCGAGATCCTGGGCCGAGCCGGCCCGCTGCCGGCCGGTCAGGCCCGCGACGGCGAGCCGATCCGCCCGGGCCGGATCTATGTCGCTCCGCCGAGTAGGCACCTGATGACCAGCTACGGACGGGTCCGGCTCAGCAGTGGCCCGCGGGTCAATCGGCACCGGCCGGCCGTCGATGTGCTCTTCGCCAGCACCGCTCGCTGGGCGCGGAGCCGAACGCTGGCGGTGGTGCTGTCCGGCGTGCTGGACGACGGTGCGGTGGGTGCGGCGCTGGTCGCGCAGTTCGGCGGCCGGGTGCTGGTCCAAGATCCTGCCGAGGCCCACTTCGCCGGCATGCCGACGGCCGCGTTGGCCGCCGCGTCGGGTGTCCGAACGTTGCCGGATGCGGAACTGGCCGCGGGGGTGCTCGAGCACCTCAGGACGCCAACCGGCAGCAAGCTGGCTGACATGCACCATCATGCTTCGGAGGCGGAGATGGACATGGCCGACAGTGACGACCCGGGCTTCCTCGCCGAGGAGGAAACCAGCCTGACCCGGATGGCCTGCCCGGAGTGTGGCGGCGGGCTGGCCCAGGTCGACCTGCCGCAGATCAGCTACTTCAGGTGCCATATCGGCCACCAGTACGCACCGCGGACGCTGGCCGCGGCGCAGGCCGAGGCGGTCGAGAACAAGCTGTGGAGTGCGGTGGCGGCACTGGAGGAGCAGGCGGCGCTGCAGCACTATCTGGGAAAGCTGAACCCGGCCGTGCGGGCGACGCCAGCGGCAGAGCACGAGCAGTTCGCGCAACGGATCAGCGAGCGGGCGGAGATTCTGCGCGAGCAGGTCGGGCAGTGGATGGCCCAGCCCGTCATGCGGTTGGAGGAGTGACGGTTGGCGGAGCCGCGGCTGGAGGAGCCTCTGTCTGAGGCCAGCACAGGCTGGAGCCAGCACAGGCTGGAGTGGGGATCAGTCTTGGATGTCCGAGACGTCCTCCATCAGCAGCAGCGCGCCGGTCGGCTCGGCGTCATCGCCCTGCAAGGCGGTCACCGTGATCCGCAGGTCGACCATGCGCCCGCGGCGGTTCACCGCCTGCACGCGCTGGCCGAGCACTGCCGGCAGCTGGCCGGTGATCACCGAGCGCAGCCAGGGATGCAGCTGGGTGGTCGGCAGGCCGCTGTCCAGGTTGAGCAGGTGGTGCCCGATGGCCTCGTCCTGCCGCAGGCCCCACATCTCATGGGCCTGCTGGCTCCAGACCTGAACCACCAAGTCGCGGTCCAGCACCACCACCGCGGCCTGCAGGCTGCTCAGGATCGACTGCATGAAGCCGTTCAGGTCACTGATCTCCAGCGTCCGGTCGCGCAGTTCCTCGTTGGTCAGCTGCAGCTCGTCGTTGGCCGACTGCAGCTCCTCGTTCATGGTCTCGAGTTCCTCGTTGGTGGACTGCAGTTCCTCGTTGGTGGTCTCCAGCTCCTCGACCGTGCTCTGCAGCTCCTCGTTGGTGGTCTCGAGTTCCTCGTTGGTGGACTGCAGTTCCTCGTAAGCCGTCTCCAGCTGCCGGTTCGCCGACTCCGCCTCGATCCGCAACTGCCGGAACCGGGTCACGTCGGTGAAGCTGAGCGAGGCGCCGATCACCTCGCCAGCGGCGTCGAGCAGCGGCACGATGTGCACGTCCAGATAGGTCGGGTCGGCGCCGATCCGGCGCCATTCCACCTCGTGCATCCACAGCGGCGCCCGGCCCTCGACCACCGCGGCGAGTTGGGCACGCAGCTCCAGCGGCCGGTAGGAAACCTCCAGATCCTGGAACGGACGGCCCAGATCCCGCTCGGACAGCCCCAGCAGACCCTGGGCCCGTTGGTTGACCAGGGCCAGCAGGCCGTCCGCGCCGACCGCGATCTGGGGGATCGGGTTGGTCAGGATGATCTCGTTGCGCAGCTGGCTGGCGCTGTCGGAGAGCAGGGCCCGCGACGCCGGCCGCCAGGCCTGCCCGAAGCCGGCGCCCTCGGCGACGTCCGAGCGCACCCGACGGAAGAACCGGCGTTTCAGGTCGACCGGGTCGAACACCGAGGACTGGTTGAGCAGCATCTCGGCCTTGCCCAGGAACAGCACCCCGCTGGGCCGCATGGCGAAGGCCAGCCGGCTGACGATCCGGGACTGGGTCTCAGCGTTGAAGTACATCAACGTGTTACGGCACAGCAGCAGGTCGATCCGGGAGATCGGCGCGTCCCTGGTTAAGTCATTGCGGCCGAAGATGACGCTGCGGCGCAGTTCGGGGGCGAACTGGTACCGGCCGGCGACGAACTCGAAGTACCGTTCCCGGTACCCGTCGGGCAATCCTCGAAGCTCACGCTCGGTATAGCTGGCCTGCCGGGCATAGCTGAGCGCGTCCTCGTCGACGTCGGTGGCATAGATCTTGACCCGGTCCCGGATGTCACCGTTGAGTGCCTCGTGCAGCAGCATGGCGACGGAGAACGCCTCCTGACCCGCCGAGCAGCCCGCGCTCCAGATCCGGAGCGGGGTGCTGTTGGTTCCCTTCAGCAGCTCGGGCAGGATCTCCTCGCGCAGCGCCTCCCAGGCCTCGCTGTCCCGGAAGAAGCCGGTGACGTTGATCAGGATGGTGTTGAACAGCGCGGTGAACTCGTCCGGGTTGAGCTGCAGGACGTCCTGGTAGTCCTCGAAGGTGCCGACGTCGAGCTCTCGCATCCGGTAGCGGACCCGGCGCATCAGGCTCGGTCGCTTGTAACCGGTGAAGTCGAAGGAGCGGCTCTCCTTCAGGAACTGCAGCAGCCGTTCGAACTGTGGATCGGTGCCAGCCCCGATGTCCGTCGCCTCTGTCTGATCGTCCGCCTCTGTCTGATCGTCCCGATCAGTGGCCTCGACCGGATCCTCATCCGGTGCCCGCTCAGCGTCCATCGCCGTCGAACCCTGTTGGCGAGATGGCCGACTCCAGCTCGGCCGAAAAGGGCTCCTGCAGCAATCGCCGGACCTGCTCGGCCGAGGCGGCAGCCTCCGCGGCCTGTTCCAGGAACCGTTCGCGACTGAGCTTGCTGCCGCGTTCGGCGGCCTGGTGGGCCAACTGCCGACTCAGCGCCGCGCGTTCCTCCAGCACCCGCAGCGCCAAACAGAGCGCCGTCTCCAAGGCCTGATTCTGTTCCACCAGCAACCCGTGCGCTGACCAGGCATGCCCCACCCGGCAGCGATAGCGCAGCAGGCCGTCCTCGCGAATCTCGAACATCGAGCCGTGACATGTCGGGCAGCCGAAGCCGGCCGGTCGCCCCGGCCGTTCGTCGGCAGCTAGTGCGTCGGCTTCCAGTTCGGCCAGTTCCACCTCGACCTGCAGCCAAGCGGACGCGGGAGCTGCCTCGGTGACCGGTGCGGGAGTGCCGGCCAACTCGCCGACCAGCTTGCCCAACGCGGCGGCCGGCGCCACCGCGTCCGCCTCCAGATGGTCGAGCACCGATTGCGGCATGCTCGGATAGCTTGCCTCGACCGGGTCCTGGACCAGCACCAGACCACCGCGCTGCTTGATCGCGATGGCGCCGGCGGTGCCGTCGTCCAGCGCGCCGGACAGCACCACCCCGATCACTCGGCCCGCGGCGGCCCGGGCGGCGCTGCGGAACAGCACGTCGACGGCCGGCCGGTGGCCGTTCTCCTTCGGGCCGCGGGTGAGGCTGACCCGGCCGTCATCGACCACCAGGTGATGATCCGGTGGAGCCACCACCACCCGCCCGGGACGAAGCTGCTCCCGCGGGCGACTGAACGCGGCCGGCAGCGAGCCGGCCCGCTGCAGGATGCGGGGCAGCACACTGGACCCCGCGACCGGCAGATGCAGCACCACCAGCACCGCGGCCGGTAGGTCGGCCGGCAGGCCGCCGAGGAAGGCCCGCAGGCTCTGGACTCCGCCGGCCGAGGCGCCGACCACCACGACGTCCCTGGTCAGGACCTGCCCGGCCGGTGGGCCGTCGACGGTCATCGAGATCGGATCTGTGCGGGATCCTGTCCGGTCTGCACCACGATCTGGGCCACCTCTCGCAGCTTGATGTTGCTGTGCTGGGAGGCCCGCACCAGCAGTTGGAACGCCTGCTCGCTGGTTATCCGCCGCCGCTCGATCAGTATCCCGACCGCCTCGCCGATCACCTCTCGGCTGGCCAGGCCGGCGCGCAGGTTCTCTTCGGTGCGCAGCCGAGTGAGCGCGATGCCGACGTGTGCCGCCAGTATCGAGGCGGCGAACTCCGACGTGTCGTCGAAGACACCCGGCCGATCCGCGTACAGCGTGAGCGCGCCGAGCGAGCGCTCGCCGGTGCCGAGCCCCACCGCGAGCATGCTGCCGACGCCTAGCGCGGTGGCCTCCGCGCAGAACCGGGGCCAGCGGGCGTCGGTCGCCACATCGGTCACCAGCACCACCGAACGCTCGGCCAGCGCGGCAACGGCCGGTCCCTCGCCAAGCTCGAGCTGTAGTCGGTCGCAGGAGGTGGCTAACTCGCCGGTGCCGGCCGCGGCGATGACGGCGGCCCGCCGGCGCAGCGACACGCCGGCGTGCCGCGTGCCGGGCACCAAGGCGTGGCTGCGCTCGAGCACGGTGGCCAGCAGTTGCTTCTCGGTGGCACAACCGGCCAGTTCGCCGGCGAGTGCTGTCAGCACGGTGACCAACTCGCGGTCGGTCGTTGCCGCAGGGCGAGCCGACCCGCTTACCAGCCGCAGGCTCCTCGGGGCGTCGGCCGGTGGTTCTAGGACGAACTCCCACTGCAGTTCGGTACGTCCGGGGCCGGCATCGACCGCCCGCACCGTGACCTGGACCGGGATGGTCGAGCGGTCGGCCCGTCGAACGATCACCCGGGCGCTGGCCTCGGCTGCCTGCCCGGTGTTGATCCGGCTGATCAGGCCGCGGACCTCGGCACGATCGCCCACCTCGAACCAGGTCGCGATCGGCCGCGGGGTCCGCCGGATGGCAGGCAGGCGGAGGAGTTCGGCGGCGGCCCGATTGCTGTTCAGCACGACGCCGCGCGAATCGGTCAGCACGTACGGATTGACCGATGATTCCAGCAGCAACTCCCGCTGGTGCACCAAGCTCTGCAGCCGCTCGCGGGCGGCGTTCAACTCCTCCTGCTGGACTCGCAACTCCTCGTCGGCGACGATCAACTGCTCACCGAGTTCGGTCAGCTCATCGATCAGCGCGGTACGGGAGGGATCGTTCGGATCGACCAGCTTCAGCAACCGCGCTCGCCGACCGTCCAGCTCAGCCAGGAAATCATCGAACTCGATCGGTGAGGTCATCGTTTGCCTCCTCGGACGATGCGCGTCGATGCACATGGCCCGCAATCATCGGACCGACCGCTGGCTTCGACCGGATCCCGCTTCCCGATCCTACCGCGCACCCCTTTAACCGCACCGGACATTGCGCCTGGATAGCGCCCGGATAGGCGTCATTCCGGGGTGCATCGAAGCGGCTCCGGAAGCTGTCTGTACAACTTCCGAAGCCTTGAGCCACCCCGGTTCCGGAACCGCGACAGCCCCGCGAACATCATTGCCTAAACGGGTGGCACTTCTCGCAGTGGGGGATTGCCCGCGTCCCGGCGACTGGCGCATACGCTGCTGACATGTCGATCTACCTGCGTGCGGTCCTGCTCGGCCTGGCCACCGGTGGCCGGAGCACCGTCGGAATCACCGCGCTCGCGCTCACGGCGCCGCGTACCGGCAGCTGGCTGGGCAACCGCTGGCTCACCCGGGCGGCGGGCCTGGCCAGCGCGGGCGAGCTCGCCGGTGACAAGCTGCCGAAGGCGCCGAGCCGGTTGGCTCCGCCCGGCCTGGTCTCCCGGCTGGCCTTCGGGGTGATCGGCGGCATGCTGCTGGCTCGCCGCTACCGCGCGAGCACCTCGACCATGGTGTTGGCGGCCCTGCTCACCGTGGCCGCAGCGGTGGCCGGTGCCCTGCTCGGCGGTCGCTGGCGGTCGCTGGTCGCGCGCCGACTCGGCACCGATCTGCCGGGTGCGCTGCTGGAGGATGCCGGCTGGCTGGCGGTGGCCCGCTACGCCGTCACCGCTCGCTGAGCAGCTACCCGAATCAGTCGCAATCCTAGGGTCGACCGGTCAGTCGCAACCCTGGGTGTTGACCGTGCGGGTCGCCGACCGGCCGGCCTGCGCATCCGGGGCGACCTGGGCATTGGTGAGCACGTAGCCGACGTCGGACTGGTCGACGCTGGCGGCGAAGACGATGCCGTAGACCGAGCCGGTGGTGCTGAGCAGCGGGCCGCCGGAGTTCCCCGGCCGGACCTTGCCGCGCACCGTGTATACCTGCCTGCTCACCGTCCGGCTCTGGTAGATGTTCGGCCCGGTGACCTTGGTCCGGGCGGCGATCCGGGCCGCCACCGCGGTGAACGGCCCGTTCTCCGGATAGCCCGCGACCACCGACGAGGTGCCGCTGCCCACCTCGCCGGCCAGCGCCAGCGGCCGCCGGTCCAGGCCCGGCACGTAGAGCACCGCGATGTCGGAGTTCGGGTCGTAGAGAACCACTCGGGCGGCCAGCGTGCCGCCGCCCGGTACGGTCACCCGCGGGCTGCGCACGCCGGCCACCACGTGCGCGTTGGTGAGCACCCGCTGATTGCTGTAGACGAATCCGGAGCCCTCCACCGAACGGCTGCAGGACGGCGCCTCGCCGGTGACCTTGAGGATGGAGCCGGCCGCGGCTCGGGTGGCCGCCGGGATCACCGCGGGATCCGGTGCGGCCACCGAGGGTGCCAGCAACGTCGCGAACGGCCCGGAGACCGCCGGCAGATCGTGCTGCTGCACCTCGCGAAGCAGGGTCGCGACCACCTGCTGGCCCTGGTTGGGAATCGCCCGGTCGATGGTCTGCAGCACCACGCTGCGGTGGATCTGGCGGGCCAGCGACGGCGCCGGTGCGTAGGCCAGGGCGAGTGCGAACAGCCAGGCCACCGCGAGCAGCGAGATCACCGAGATGACCGCGCCGCCGACCCCGTCGGCCGGGCCGAGCGGGGTCGCGGCGATCAGCGTCCGCAGCCGGCCGCCGATCCACTGGCCGGCGAAGTTGCCGATCGCGGCGAAGATCAGCACCACCATCAGGGTGACCAGCCGCTGTCCGATGGCCTGGTCGGCGGCGATCGCGTTGCTCGGCGCGGACAGGATGCCCCTGGCCAGCGACGGCGCCACGTGCACGCCGATCACCGCGCCGACCGCGAAGCCCAGGAAGGAGGTGATCGAACAGATCAGGCCGCGTCGAAAGCCACCGAATCCGGCGAGCACGGCCAGGGCGATCAGCAACAGGTCGAGCAGATCACCGTGCACGTGCCGTCCTCTCGAGTAACCGAAGCACAAGTGTGGCAGTCGCGGCCGCGGCCGGGTCGGCTGGCCGTACGGTGGCGCCGCTTTTGCCGGCATTGGTCGTTGACCGTATCGGCATCGAGCGCGGTTGGTTGACCGGCGCGTGGCCGGCGGGACGGTCTCCGGTCAGCCGGTCAGTTCCGATCCGGCTCGGCCAACACCGTTGGGGTAATGCGAGCCATGACTGGATCGGCCTATCCGGACGGGTGAAACTGGTCAAGCCGTGGTGCCCGCGCCATCCCTGGACAGGGTTTCCGGAGCGCGCAGGCCGAGGCCCGCGGCCACCACCAGAACCCCCGCGGTCAGTCCGAACGCCGAGCCGTAACCGGCCGTATCGGCCAGGAAGCCGGCGATCAGCGGGCCGGCGAGGCTGCCCACGTCCCCGGCCATCTGGTAGACCGCCACCACGGTTCCGCCCCGGCCGGCGATCACATCGCCCAGCATCGCGCCAGGCGCCACGTCGAGCAGCCCGCTGCCGGCGCCGAAGACGGCCATCGCGACCAGGAACAGCGGCAGCGACGCGACCGGCACCAGCAGCAGGCAACCGGCGGCGCTGCCCAGGCAGCCGGTCAGCAGCACCGGCCGCCGGCCGCGCCGATCGGTCAGCCGGCTGCCGAGCAGCAGCGTCGCCACGTTGCCGGCGGTGAACACGGTCAGCCCGATGCCGGTCCAGATCGGCGAGCGGTGCAGCACCTCCAGCACCAGCAGCGGAACGATGGCGGCCCGGACGCCGAGCGAGGCCCAGTTGTCGGCCAGGTTCGCGAACGCGGCGGCACGGAAGGCGGGGAGGCGCACCGCCTGGCCGACGGTGAGGCTGGGCTGGCCGACGGTGGCCGGATCGCCGTCAGATCGCCGGATCCGCCGCGGCAGCAGCACCAGGCCGACCGCGCCGGCCGCGGCCAGGGTGCCCGCGTAGAGGAAGAACGGAGCTCGCAGCGACCAGCCGGTGATCAGGCCGCCGAGGCCCGGCCCGGCGATGCCGCCGACCAGGAACCCGCCGCTGAACGCGCCGATCGCCCGGCCCCGCTGGCTGGAGGTGGTCACCCCGATCAGCAGCGAGTTGGCCGAAACCGAGAACATCGCCGAGCCGATGCCGCCGGCGCCGCGCAACACCAGCAGTTGCACATAGTCCGAGGCCAACCCGGCCAGCGCGCTGCTCACCGCGACGATGCCGATACCGGCCCCGAGCACGATCCGCTCGCCGATCCGGTTGACCAACCGGCCGACGCCGAGCGCCGAGCTCAGCCGCATCAGCGCGAATGCGCTGATCACCGCGCCGGCCGCAGCCCGGGATACCCCGAAGCTGCGGGCGAACAGCGGAATGGCCGGCGCGACGATGCCGAAGCCGGCCGCCACGAAGAAGGCCACCGCCGACAGCACCGCCACCTCGACCGGCAGGCCGCGCAGCGGACCGGTCGCGATCAGCCTTTTCTGAGCGGGCTGTTCCGGCTCGATCCGGTTACCAGCGCTGGTGGACATCCGGCCTGATCCGGCGGTCGTACAACTCGCCGATGGCGCCGATCAGCTCCTTTCCCAGCGGTGGCAGGCTGGCGGCGGCCGCGTTCGACCGAGCCTGCTCGACGTTGCGGGCGCCCGGGATCACCGTGCTCACGCCGGGCTGATCGATCACCCAGCGCAGCGCGGCGGCGGCCGGCGGCAGGCCGTCCGGCAGCAGCGCGGCGAACTCCCGCGCGGCATCGACCCCGGTGTGGAAGTCCACCCCGGCGAACGTCTCGCCGACGTCGAACGCCTCGCCGGAGCGGTTGAAGTTGCGATGGTCGTCGGCGGCGAACCGGGTGTCGTGCCGGTACTTGCCGGAGAGCAGCCCGGAGGCCAGCGGCACCCGGGCGATGATGCCCACCCCGGCGTGCTCGGCGGCCGGCAGCACCTCGTCCAGCGGCTTCTGCCGGAACGCGTTCAGGATTATCTGGACGGTCGCCACGCCGGGCCGGCCGATCGCGGTCAGCGCCTGGGCACAGGTCTCCACGCTGACCCCGTACGCCCGGATCCGCTGTTCGGCCACCAGCGTGTCCAGCCCGTCGAACACCTGGTCGCTGGCGAACACCTCATCCGGCGGGCAGTGCAACTGCACCAGATCCAGTACGTCCACGCCGAGGTTGGCGCGGGACCGGTCGGTCCAGGACCGGAAGTTGGCCAGCGTGTACTCGGCGAGCCGCTGCTCGACCCGTCGGCCCATCTTGGTGGCGACCAGCAGGTCCAGTTCGGGATGCGCCGCGCGGAACCGGCCGATCAGCTGCTCACTGCGTCCGTCGCCGTAGACGTCGGCGGTGTCGAACATGCTGACCCCGGCCTCGACCGAGGTGGCCAGTACCGCCAGGGCATCCTGCTCGCTGACCGCTCCCCAGTCCGCACCCAGTTGCCAGGTGCCCAGCCCGACCACCGATACCGAACGCCGGAGCCTGCTGATCTCGCGCTGTTGCATCCTCCAACATCTACCGCATGCAGCCGCCTTCCGGTTGACCGCGGGTCGGTTGCCCGGCCCGCGGTCGAACCCGGAGGTCCCGCCGTGGTCAGCCGGCGCCGAGTCGGCCGCGCAGGCAGAGCGCGGACCCGGCGGCCAGCATGATCAACCCGATCAGGCCGGCCAGCAGCGGCTGGGAGCCGGTGTAGGCGAGCCCGACCGGCCGCACCGCCACCGCCTGGCCATGGCTGGCCGAGGCCGCCTGCAGGCCGGAACCGGCCGAGACCCCGGCGATCCCGCTGCCGCCGCTCGGCTGGCCCGGCTGGCCCGGCTGACCTGGTTGGCCCGGCTGGCCGGGCTGGTTTGGTCCGGCGGGAGTGCCCGTGCAGCCGGCGGTGCTGCTGCCGAGCACGCCGACCGCGTTGCCGCAGACGGTGACCGGCGTGCTGATCGGGGTGTCGACAGCGGTGCCGCCGGAGCTGCCACCGGTGCTTGCGCCGGAACCGCCGGCGCAGCCGGCGTTGGCCCGGCCGATCGCGTTGCCGCAGACGGTGACGGGGGCGCTGATCGGAGCGGTGATCAGGGTGCCGCCGGTGTCGCCGCTAGCCGAGCCGCCGTTCCCGGCCACGTCTGTGCCGCAGGTGGCGGTGCCGCTGCCGATCAGGCCACCGGCGTTGCCGCAGGCCGTGACCGGTGCGTTGACCGGGATCGCGACGATGCTGCCGGACGAGCCGCTGCCGGACGAGCCGCTACCCGTGGAGCCGCTGCTGGAGGAACTGCTGCCGGACGAACTGCTGCCGGACGAACCGCTACCGGACGAACCGCTACCGGACGAGCCGGCGGGTGCCGGGCAGCCGGCGCGGGCTCGACCGAGCACGCCCACCGCGTTGCCACAGATGGTGACCGGCGCGTGCACCGGCGCGGCGACGACAGCCCGGTGCCGGGCAGCCGGCGCCGATGCGGTGGACGGACTGCTGGCGGCGGTGCTCGCGTGGTGGCTGAGCAGCGATATCGCATTGCCGCTCACGGTGATCGGCGCGGTCACCGGCGCGCTCAGCAGGGTTGGCGGATGGGCCGGGCCGTGGGTTCCGGAGCCTTCGGCCGAGGCGATGCCGGATCCGAGGATCCACACGCCGCCGATGAAGATGCCTGCCTGCAGGCATCGTTTGGTCAGCTGTTTCATGACGATTCTCCTACGAGATGAACGGGGATGGGGGAGCGCGTGCCGGCGCGATACGGCCGGCAACATCCCGTTCAGTCGGGGGAGACGTCCGGCAGGCAGGCGCGGTCGCGTGGACCGGTCGCCGGGCCGCCGCGTCGGGCGGCCGGCCGAAGGGCCCGGCCGGCCGAGTTGCCGGCTGGCAGCACCGCGAGGTTGTGACCGTCCCGGGTCGGTGCGCCTGAGACGGCGCCGGCCGGCGCCACGGCGTTGGGCGAGCCGGGCACCGGTCGGGGTGCCGGTGGTGGACCCGCCGGCTGAGCGGCGGGCTGGCGGAGCGCGGGGTGCTGGGTGCGGAACGGCTGGGCATTCGACTCGAGCCAGTCCGCCCGCTGCCAATCGGCCTGCGCGGTCCCGGGCCGCAAAGGTGAAGCCACAACCGGTTGCAGCGGCAGGACAACGATCGGCTGGGGCACCCGCACCGGGCTGGGTAGCTGGACCGGCTGGGGCAGCCGCACCGGGCCGGGTAGCTGGACCGGCTGGATGGGCAATACCGGCAACCCGGTGATCGACGGCAGGCTGGCCGGCAACGATGCCGTGGACAGCCGCTGCACCGTCGAGGACAGCCGCTGCACCGTCGAGGACGGTCGCGGCAGGGAGAGCACAGCATGGTGACCGGCCGCTGCCGACCGGGGAAGAAGCCGGCCGGGTGTCGGTAGGCCGGACCGGTCCGATCGGACGGCCGGTGGCCGCCCCGCCAGCAGCGTGGTCAGCTGGTTGCCGACCGTGCTCCCCGGCGGGGCCGCCGGATGGGGCGAAACCGCATCGGCGTGCGCGCTCGCCGAGTGACCGAGTCCGCACAGCAGCCAGATGCCGGTGGCCGCGGCGCCGAGCAGCAGCGTCCGCCTGCCGCGGGAATGCCGCGGCGGAACGGGCAGCCGGGCCGAGACCAGGCGGTTCGCCGCTACGGAGGAACCGGTCGGCACGGAGGGTTGTGCCGGCCGGGACGGCCGAAACGGCCCGCGAGCTTGCGGCGGCAAGCCGGTGCGGGACGACGCGGCCGGTAGCCGCGGTGGATGTTCGACCATCCTGTATCACTCCGTAGTTGATTGGCTACGTAAAGTCACTAACGAGAGGGGAACAGCGGGGTAACGGCAAGGCCGGCGGTCCGAGGTCAAGGCGCCGGTCGGCCGGGCGGCTATGCCCGGGAAGCGGACGACACCCTTAGAGTTGCCGCATGATCGAGCTGGCCGAGGCCCGCCGCCAACTGCTCGCCGCCTGCCCGCCGGTCGAGCCGGTCCAACTTCCGGTCGCGGAGGCAGCCGGTTGTGTGCTGGCCGAGCCGGTCGTCGCGAACACCGCGGTGCCGCCGTTCGACAACAGCAGTGTCGACGGCTACGCGGTGCGGGCGGCGGACGTGCAGGCTGCCACCGCCGATCGACCGGTCGAATTGGACGTGCTGGGCACGGTCTTCGCCGGCATGGTGGCCGATGCCGAGGTCAGCTCCGGCACTACCTGGAAGGTGATGACCGGCGCGCCGGCGCCACCCGGCGCGGACGCGGTGGTGATGGTCGAGCGATCCTCGGCCTCTCCGGAGGACCCGCTCGGCAAGGCCGGCGACCGGGTGCGACTGTTCGCACCGGTCCGACCCGGCGCCGGGATCCGACTGGCCGGCAGTGACGTGGCCGGCGGCGAGCAGCTGCTCGCCGCCGGCACCGTGCTGCGGCCGGCGCACCTCGGCGTGTTGGCCAGCGTGGGAGTACGGCGGGTCGGCGTGTACCCACGGTTGCGGGTCGGGGTGCTGGTCACCGGGGACGAACTGGTGACGGAGAACCAGCAGCTGCAGCCGGGCCAGATCTACGAGTCCAACCGGGCGATGTTGATGGCACTGCTGCGCCGGGTCAACTGCGAGCCGGTCGATCTCGGGATCGCCCGCGACGACCTGACCGCCCTGCAGTCCCGGTTGGCCGGCGCGATCGCCGAGTGCGATGTGGTGCTCACCTCCGGCGGGGTCTCGATGGGGGACGCGGACCCGGTGCGGGCCGTGCTCGACCGGTTGGGCCGGCTGAACTGGGTACAGGTGGCGATCCGGCCGGCCAAGCCGTTCGCGTACGGCGTGCTGGATGGCCCGACCCTGCTGCTCGGCCTGCCGGGTAACCCGGTCTCCTCGCTGGTCAGCTTCGAGTTGCTGGCCGGGCCGGCGCTGCGGCACATGATGGGTCACCGCGACCCGTTCCCGCAGACCGTCCGGGCGATCAGTGACGCCGACTTCCCATCGCCGCACGCCGACGGCCGTACCGGCTATCTGCGGGTGACGGCCGAGTTCGGCCCGGACGGCCGGCTGCATGCCCGGCCGGTGGCCCGCCAGGATTCGCACCAGCTCTCGGCCAGCGCCGGTGCCAACGCGCTGGCTCAGGTACCACCCGGCGTCCAGCCGCTGGCCGGCGACGAGGTGGACGTAGTGCTGCTCAGCTGAGCGCCCGACTTGCGGCAAGACTCGGATACAGCCTCCTAATCTGCGGCAAACTTTCGTGTAAAGCTCTGCAGTTGCGGCTAGGATGCCAACCGTGCCGAGCTACCGAATTCGAGAGGCAGCCCAGCTGCTCGGGGTCAGTGACGACACCGTGCGGCGCTGGGCCGACGCCGGCCGGTTGCCCACCAGCACCGAGCAGGGCCGGCTTCGCATCGACGGTGCGGCGTTGGCCGAGTTCGCCGAATCGCAGGCGGCCGCCGCCGAGCGGCCGGCGATACCCGCGATCGGGGGTGCGTCGGCGCGCAACCATCTGCTCGGCCTGGTCACCCGGGTGGTTCGGGACACCGTGATGGCGCAGGTGGACCTGCAGGCCGGCCCGTTCCGGATCGTGTCGCTGATGAGCCGGGAGGCCGCGGACGAGCTCCGGCTGGAGCCGGGCAGCCTGGCCATCGCCAGCGTCAAGGCGACCAACGTGGTCATCGAAATACCGTCCGAGGCGTGAGGACTGCCGAGAGATGGATCGTCCCGGACGGCTCGCCCTGGGGTTGGCCGGTCTCGCGCTGATCGCGGTGACCGGCTGCTCGTCCGGTTCGGGTGGCGACACCGTCGAGGCGGGCGGCGGCTCGGCGCTGCACGGCAGCGTGACGGTGCTGGCCGCCGCCTCGCTCACCGAGACGTTCGGCACGCTGGCCAAGCAGTTCGAGGCCGCCCATCCCGGCGTCACGGTCAAGCTCAGCTTCGGCGCCAGCTCGGCGCTGGCCCAGCAGATCGATTCCGGCGCGCCGGCCGACGTGTTCGCCTCGGCGGCCACCAAGAACATGCAGCAGGTGATCTCGGCGAGGGGTGCCACCACCAGCAGCAACTTCGCCAAGAACGTTCTGCAGATCGCGGTACCGCCGAGCAACCCGGCCGGCATCGCGCAGCTCGCCGATCTGGCCAGGCCAGGCGTCAAGGTGGCGCTCTGCCAGCGCCAGGTGCCGTGCGGCGCCATCGCCTACCAGGTCTTCGCCCAGGCCGGCATCACGGTCAAGCCGGTGACCGAGGAGGCGGATGTGAAATCCACCCTGACCAAGGTGGAGACCGACGAGGTGGACGCCGGCGTGGTGTACGTGACCGACGTCCGGGCGGCCGGCAGCAAGGTCACCGGCATCGAGATCCCGGCCTCGGTCAACGCCTCCACCGAGTACCCGATCGCGGCGCTCAGCAAGGCCACCAACCCGGCCGCGGCCAAGGCGTTCGTCGAGTATGTGCTTTCCGACGCCGGCCGGTCGGTGCTGTCGGCGGCCGGGTTCGAGAAGCCCTGAACGGCCGCCGGCCGGCCGGCCGGGGCGGGGCGCCGGCGCTGATCGCGATACCGGCCGCGGTCGGCTTCGCCTTCCTGTTCCTGCCGTTGCTGGCGCTGCTGATCCGGGCGCCGTGGCGCGGACTGGATCGGCTGCTGTCCGGCTCGGCCGGGCTGACCGCATTGCGACTGTCGCTGGAATGCGCCACCGCGGCGGCCGTCCTGTCGGTGCTGCTGGGCGTGCCGCTGGCGTGGGTGCTGGCCCGGGTCCGGCTGCCCGGCCTCGGCGTGCTGCGCGCGGTGATCACCCTGCCGCTGGTGCTGCCGCCGGTGGTCGGCGGGCTGGCCCTGCTGCTCGCCCTCGGCCGGAACGGGGTGTTCGGCCGGTTCCTCTACTCCTCGTTCGGCTACTCGCTGCCGTTCACCACCAACGGCGTCATCGTGGCCGAGACGTTCGTCGCGATGCCGTTCCTGGTGGTCACCGTGGAGGGCGCGATCCGGTCGGCCGACCTGGAACTGGAGGAGGCGGCCGCCACCCTCGGCGCATCCCGCAGCCGGGTGTTCACCCGGGTCACGCTGCCGCTGATCTGGCCGTCCCTGCTGGCCGGCGCGGTGCTGTGCTGGGCCCGGGCACTCGGCGAGTTCGGTGCCACGATCACCTTCGCCGGCAACTTCCCGGGCACCACCCGGACCATGCCACTGGCCGTCTACGACGCGCTGCAGACCGATCCGGAGCCGGCGATCGCGTTGAGCCTGGTGCTGCTGCTGGTCGCGGTCGCGGTGTTGGCCGCGCTGCGGGATCGCTGGCTGCGGCCGGCCACCACGCCGTGAACGCCGAGCCGAGCCCGGCAGCCGGCGACACGGCGTCGGCGAGCCGGCTTGCCGACGGCCTGCGGTTCGCCGGTTCGGTGCGGCGCGGCAGCTTCGAACTGCGGGCCGACTTCGCGGTGGCCGACGGCGAGGTGCTCGGCGTGCTCGGGCCGAACGGCGCCGGCAAGACCACTCTGCTGCGCACGCTGGCCGGGCTGGCCCCGCTCGACGCGGGCTTCATCTCACTCGGCGGCAAGCTGCTGGACGACGCGGCTGGGCTGTGCCAGCCCGCCGAGGAACGTCCGGTCGGCCTGGTCTTTCAGAACTACCGGCTGTTTCCGCACCTGAGCGTGCACGACAACGTGGCCTTCGCCGGTCGGGCCCGCGGCCGGTCCCGGCGGGCCGCCCGGGCCGAGGCCGAACGCTGGCTGGCCCGGTTCGACCTGACCCGGCTGGCCAGTCGCAAGCCGGCGCAGCTGTCCGGCGGGCAGGCGCAGCGGGTGGCGCTGGCCCGCGCGCTGGCCGCGGAGCCGGAGTTGCTGCTGCTGGACGAGCCGCTGGCCGCGCTGGACGCGCGAACCCGGCTGCAGGTGCGCACCGAACTGGCCGAGCACCTGGCTGGTTTCGCCGGGCCGACGCTGGTGGTCACCCACGACCCGCTGGAGGCGATGGTGTTGACCGACCGGCTGCTGGTGCTGGAGGAGGGACGGGTGGTGCAGCAGGGCTCACCGGCCGAGGTCGCGCGCCGGCCGGCCACCCAGTACGTGGCCCGGCTGGTCGGGCTGAACCTCTATCCCGGCCGGGTCGAGACCGCCGGGACGACCTGCACGGTGGCCCTGGCCGGCGGCGGTTCGCTGGTGGCGGCAGCCGGGAACGGGCCGTTGCCGGCCGGCCAGCGGGTGCTGGTGGCGGTGTCGCCGAACGCAATCCTGCTGCATGCCGAGCGACCGGAGCGGATCAGCGCTCGCAACGTCTGGCCGGCCACCGTGCAGGGCCTGGAGCTGTTGGCCGACCGGGTCCGGGTGCGGCTGGCCGGGCAGCCGCCGGCGTTGGTGGATATCACGCCGTCGGCCCTCGCCGAGCTGAAGCTCGGCGAGGGCACCCCGCTCTGGTTGAGCGCCAAGGCCACCGAGGTGGCCTGCTACCCCGAAGGCGACAGCAAGTGAGCATCGCAGGCGCGTAACCACTGCGCGATCTTCATAACTTCCCGTCGTCATGGCGGCGAAAAGTTATGAAGATCGGCTGCCTTTACTCGGCGTGCGAGCCGGCCCGAACCGCGTCGCCCTCGCCGATCCAGACCGCCTTGATGTTGCAGAACTCCTTGATGCCGTGCGCGGACAGCTCCCGGCCGTAGCCGGAGTTCTTCACGCCGCCGAAGGGCAATTCGTTGAACGAGGTGGTCATCCCGTTGATGAAGACTGCGCCGGCCGCCAGGTCTCGGACGAAAGCCTGCTGCTCGGCTTCGTCGGTGGTCCAGGCGTTCGAGCCGAGGCCGAAGTCGGTGCCGTTGGCGAGCTCGATCGCCTCGTCGTAGGAGGACACCCGGTACAGGCCGGCGACCGGGCCGAACACCTCCTGGTCATACATTTCCATCTCCGGCGTCAGGCCGGCCACCACGGTGGGGGGGTACCACCAGCCCGGCCGGTCGATCGGCTCGCCACCACACAGCACCTCGGCACCCTTGGCGACCGCGTCGGCCACCTGGGCCGCCACGTCGTCACGTCCCTGTTCGGTGGCGAGCGGGCCGATGTCGGTGTCGGCGTCCATCGGGTCGCCGATCACCAGCCCGGCCATCTGCTTGCCGAACGCCTCGGCGAAGGCGTCGTAGACGTCGGTGTGCACGATGAAGCGCTTGGCCGCGATGCAGGACTGGCCGTTGTTCTGGCAGCGCGCGGTGGTCGCCACCTTGGCCGCCCGCTCCAGGTCGGCCGACGGCATCACCACGAATGCGTCGCTGCCGCCGAGCTCCAGCACGGTCTTCTTCAGATGTTTGCCGGCCGCCGCGGCGACCGAGCGGCCGGCGCCTTCGCTGCCGGTCAGGGTCACCGCGACCACCCGCCGGTCGGCGATCACCCGCTCGACCTGGTCCGAGCCGATCAGCAGGGTCTGGAAGGAGCCGGCCGGGAAGCCGGCCCGCTCGAACAGTTCCTGCATGAACAGCGCGGTCTGCGGCACGTTCGAGGCGTGCTTGAGCAGGCCGACGTTGCCCGCCATCAGGGCTGGCGCGGCGAACCGCATCGCCTGCCAGAGCGGGAAGTTCCAGGGCATCACGGCCAGCACCGGGCCGAGTGGCTGATAGGTGACGTACGCGCCGGTGGCGTTCACCGCGCTCGGATCGACCTGTTCGTCGGCGAGGAACCGCTCGGCGTTGTCGGCGTAGTACCGGCAGGCCTTGGCGCACTTGGCGGTCTCGGCCTTGGCCGAGGCGAGCGTCTTGCCCATCTCGGTGGTCATCAGCCGGCCGATGGCGTCCTGCTCGGCATCCAGGATGTCGGCGGCCGCTCGCAGCCAGGCCGCCCGCTCGGCGAAGCTGGTCCGGCGCAGTGCGGCGAAGGCCTCGGCGGCCGCCTGCAATCGCTGATCGACCTCGGCCTCGGTGAGCGCGGGAAACGTCTTCTCGACCTTGCCGGTTGCCGGATTGGTAGTCGCGATAGGCATCTGCGCAGTGCTCCTAGCGTCGTCGCTGATAGGCGTACCTCACCAACGCTAGTCCAGCAATCGCGGGCTGGCGGCGCCCCCTGACAAGGCGGATCCGGACGGGTATAGCCTCTGCCCATGGCCCGCCCGGCCCGGCCGCCACTGCAGGTGCTCGTGGTCGACGACGAGACGTCCGCCCGTGAGTCGTTGGCTGCGCTACTTCGCCAGGATCCGCGCATCGGGGAGATCCGGTTGGCTGCGGACGGCCTTGCCGCGTTGCGCGAGTTGGAGGAGCACCGGCTGGACGTGGTGTTCTGCGAGATCGACTTGCCCGGCCTGCACGGCATGGAGTTGGCCCGGCTGGTCGGCCGGTTCATCGACCGGCCGCAGGTGGTCTTCGTGACCGCCTCCCAGGAGCACGCGGTGGACGCATTCGCGCTGCGCGCGCTGGACTACCTGCTCAAGCCGGTCCGGCCGCACCGGGTCGCCGAGACGGTGCGCCGGGTCGCCGAGGCCGCCGGTGTCGATGCGGCGGACGAGTCCATCCCGATCGAACTGGCCGGGGTGACCCGGTTCGTCCGGCGCTCCGAGGTTCGCTACGTCGAAGCGCAAGGTGACTACGCCAGGCTGCACACCGCGCGCGGCAGCCACCTGATCAGGATGCCGCTGGCACTGCTGGCCGAGCGCTGGGCCGGCGCTGGTTTCGTGCGAATCCATCGGAGCACCCTGGTGTCGGTCGCGCATGTCGACGAGGTGCGGGTGATCGACGGGCACTGCAGCGTGCGCGTCGGCTCGGACCTGCTACAGGTCAGCCGGCGGCACAGCAGGCAGGTCCGCGACCGGCTGATCCGCGTCGGTTCCCTGCACCGGGACGGCTGAGCCGACCTCGCCCGAGCATGACCGTTCGTCGGAGAAATCCGACCGTTCGGCGCGCTGAGCGATCCGGTCAGCGCTTTTGGCACCGCCCTACTGCGGCTCCTCCCGTTTGGCTGCCATCTTGATCGACAGGACAGCAATCGGTTCTGGATCGGACACATTCTGGATCGGACAAAGGAGTGCACAGAATGGCAGCACCCGACGTCACCACCGCAACCCCCACCTTCGGCGCCGCGTTCGCCGATCCGGGCCCGCTCGGGCTGGCCGGCTTCGCGATGACCACGTTCTTCCTGTCCAGCGTCAACATCGGCTGGCTGAACGAGAAGACCACTCCGGTGGTGCTCGGGCTGGCCCTGTTCTACGGCGGCCTGGCCCAGCTGCTGGCCGGGATGTGGGAGTTCGTCAAGGGCAACACGTTCGGCGCGGTCGCGTTCAGCTCGTTCGGAGCCTTCTGGTTGTCGTACTGGTATCTGGTCGCGCACACCGACCTGGCCGGAGCCAAGCCGCACGACGCATCGCACGCGATCGGTGTCTACCTGCTCGCCTGGACCATCTTCACCGCGTACATGACGGTCTGCTCGATACGTACCAACCTCGCCATCATGGCCGTGTTCGTGCTGCTGACGCTGACCTTCTTCTTCCTGTTTCTGGGCGAGTACACCACCACCACCGGACTGACCAGACTGGGTGGCTGGCTGGGCATGCTGACCGCGCTCGCGGCCTGGTACACCTCGATGGCCGGGGTTATGAACGGCACCGCACGGCGGCCGATCCTGCCGGTGTTCCCGCGCGACGAGGCCGCCCCGGCCGGGGCCGGGCCGGCCAACCGGCTGCGGCGCGGCCGGACGACCCGCTGAGGTAGCGGGCTCGGCGGCTCGCTTCGGATCGGCTGCGTCCGATTCGGTATCGATCCGCCGAGTCAGCGGGCTCCACTCGGTCGGCGCTGGGCACGGCCACTTAAGGCAGGCCCGCTGGCGGCGATATTGCCGCGGACCGTTCGGCGCGTCGCATTAGCATGCATGCTGAGGCGCCGGAGGCGGCGCCCGCTGCATCGCCGATCAGAGGAGACCGTACGTGTCCAGCGCCGCGTCCCAGTCCACCGCAGAGCCGGATTCCCGGCAGCTGGTCCTGGTGACGGCGGGTGTCACGCCACGTACCGCGCTGGAGGTGGCCGGTGTCGAGCTGACCGGACCGTCGGGTGCGGTGGTGGTGCGGGATCCGGCCGGTCGGCTGCGCGACCTCGACGTGCCGTTCGAGTTCGAGGAGCAGGTCGAGCCGGTGCCGCTGAACTCGCCGGACGGCCTGGCGGTGCTGCGGCACTCGACCGCGCACGTGCTCGCCCAGGCGGTGCAGGACCTCTTTCCGAACACCTTGCTCGGCATCGGGCCGCCGATCGAGAACGGCTTCTACTACGACTTCCTGCCGTCGCGGCCGTTCACCCCGGAGGACCTCGCCGCCATCGAGAAGAGGATGACCGAGATCATTCGATCCGGTCAGCGGTTCGCGCGCCGCGAGATCGGCGACGAGGATGCCCGGGCCGAGCTCGCGCACGAGAAGTTCAAGCTGGAACTGATCGGGCTCAAGGGTGGCTCGGACGGCAACCACACCCCGACCGAGCTGGATGCCGAGGAGGCCTCCCAGGTCGGCGGCGGAGTGCTCACCATGTACGACAACCTGACTGGCGACGGCGAGTTGGCCTGGACCGACCTGTGTCGCGGCCCGCACCTGCCGACCACCCGGCGGATCCCGGCGTTCAAGCTGATGCGCTCGGCCGCGGCGTACTGGCGCGGTGACCAGAACAACGAGCAATTGCAACGGATCTACGGCACCGCGTGGGCGACCAAGGACGAGCTGAAGGGCTACCTGAACCGGCTGGAGGAGGCCGCCAAGCGCGATCACCGCAAGCTCGGCGCGGAGCTGGATCTGTTCAGCTTCCCGGACGAGATCGGCTCCGGGCTGGCGGTGTTCCACCCGAAGGGCGCCTTGCTGCGACGGGAGATGGAGGCCTACATCGCCCAGCGACATCTGGACGAGGGCTTCTCCTACGTCTACACCCCGCACATCAGCAAGGCCGGGTTGTTCCACACCTCCGGTCACCTGCCTTACTTCGCCGACGGCATGTTCCCGCCGATGGAACTGGACAACACCGAATACCGGCTCAAGGCGATGAACTGCCCGATGCACAACCTGATCTATCAGTCCAAGGGACGTTCGTACCGTGAGCTGCCGTTGCGGCTGTTCGAGTTCGGTACCGTCTACCGATTCGAGAAGTCCGGCGTGGTGCACGGGCTGACCCGGGTCCGCGGGCTGACCCAGGACGATTCGCACAGCTACTGCACCCCGGAACAGGCGCCGGCCGAGATCAAGCATCTGCTGAACTTCTGCCTCGGCCTGTTCCGCGACTTCGGGCTGGACGACTTCTACCTGGAGTTGTCCACCCGCGACCCCGGCTCCGACAAGTTCATCGGAACCGACGAGCAGTGGCAGACGGCAACCGCGATCCTGGAACAGGCCGCCGTCGAGTCCGGGCTGGACCTGGTGCCGGATCCCGGCGGCGCGGCCTACTACGGGCCGAAGATCTCGGTGCAGGCCCGCGCTGCCATCGGCCGCACCTGGCAGCTGTCGACCATCCAGTACGACTTCAACCAGCCGGCGCGGTTCGGCCTGGAGTACACCGGGGCTGACGGTGAGCGGCATCAGCCGGTGATGATCCACTCGGCCAAGTTCGGCTCGATCGAGCGGTTCATCGGGGTGCTGGTCGAGCACTACGCCGGCGCCTTTCCGGCCTGGTTGGCGCCGGTGCAGGTGGTCGGCATCCCGGTCACCGAGGATCAGGTGGACTACCTGGCCGATGTCGCCCGTCAGCTGCGTGCGCGCGGCATCCGGGTCGAGGTCGATGCCAGCGCCGACCGGATGCAGCGCAAGATCCGGACCGCGCAGCAGGCCAAGGTGCCGTTCATGCTGATCGCCGGCGGCACCGACGCCGAGCAGGACGCCGTCAGCTTTCGGCTCCGCAACGGCGATCAGCTGAACGGGGTGCCGGTGGCGCGGGCGGTGGCTGCGATCGCCGACTTCGTCGCCAGCCGCAAGAACTCCTCGCCGACCGCGGCCGACCTCTCTGCGGTATTTCCCGAGCAGTCGTGATCGGCGAGGTCGAGGAGCCGGCCAGCTCCGAGTACGCCGGCACCCCGGATGCCTTTCAGCGGCTGTGGACGCCGCACCGGATGGTCTACATCGGTGGCGAGGGCAAGCCGACCTCAAGCGAGGAGCAGCACTGCCCGTTCTGCGAGGTGCCGAAGCGCTCCGACGCGGACGGGCTGATCGTGGCACGCGGCGCCAACGTCTACGTGGTGCTGAACCTGTATCCGTACAACCCCGGCCATCTGATGGTGGTGCCGTACCGGCACTTCGCCGACTACACCGACCTGACTCAGGCCGAGTCCGGTGAGCTGGTGCGCTTCGTACAGCGGGCGATGGCGGTGATCCGGGAAGTTGCCAAGCCGCAGGGCTTCAACCTCGGGGTGAACCAGGGCGTGGTGGGCGGCGCCGGGATCGCAGCCCACCTGCACCAGCACGTGGTGCCGCGCTGGGCTGGCGACATGAACTTCATGCCGGTGGTCGGCCAGACCCGGGTGCTGCCGCAGCTGCTGTCCTAGACCCGGGAGATGCTGGCGGCAGCCTGGGCGCAGTCCGGCTGAAATCTCAAAGACGCGGCGATGAGAAGTGTCGTAGGGGTTGGGTAGCGTAGGCGGGTTGCAGTTGCGTTTATTGAGATTAGCCTTTTATTTGTTGACTAATCTCCATTGACCTTGGCCCGTGCAGGCAGTAGAATCGAACACATGGACGACTGGGCGGACGAGATGGGCGACTCGGATTTGCTCGCCTGCGCCGTCGCGGAGCATCCGGCGTTCCGGTCCGGCGCGGAACTGGACCGGATCGACCCATTGTTGTTGTCGGGCGGGGAGCAGGTCGACCTGCTGGCGGTGCTGGAGGAACAGCGCCGCTGGTTCGAGGCCGCCCAGCTGCGGGTGCTGGCCGCCATCCAAGCGCGTGATAGTTCTCCGCTGGGGTTGGGCCAGGAAGGAGTGTCGCTGGCGTTGCAGCTGCCGCTGCGCACCGCCCAGATCCGACTGGCCCAAGCCAAGACACTCGTGCGAGAGCTGCCGGGCACGCTGGCCGCGGTCGCGGATGGCTCGATCTCGGCCGCGCACGCGAATGTGTTGGCCGAGGCGCTCTGGCGGCTGCCGGACGACCCCGAGTTGCCGGCCGCGTTGGAGGCCGCGGTGCTGCCGGGCGTGCTGGCCGCCGGCTGTGTCACCGTGCCGCAGCTGCGC
>Ga0157372_10000158_pt1 | contig 73709 bp, 55 predicted proteins | sample C55metaG_FD_115307 | JGI IMG/M metagenome (GOLD analysis project Ga0157372, IMG submission 115307) | Corn rhizosphere microbial communities from Kellogg Biological Station, Michigan, USA - C5-5 metaG | ecosystem: Host-associated > Plants > Roots > Rhizosphere > Soil | place: USA: Michigan... | reverse complement strand
CACCCCGGCTGCTGTCGGCACTTATAAGTATCGTCTAATAAGTTCAGAAGCGGCTAACAGCGGAAGCGCCGGTTGCCAGGCAGCCTCCAACGAATTAATATTAACCATAAACCCGCAGCCAACAGCTGCATTTATCGCCACTCAGGATTATACCCTCAGTTGTATATCGAAACAGGTTAACTTTACCGATAACTCCACTCCTCCGGCAGCAGTGACTGAACGGACGTGGGATTTTGGCGACGGGCAAATATCGCACCTACCAAACCCCGGTCATACCTTTTCAGGGTTCGGTAAATACAACGTAACCCTAACCGTTAGCGGTGCAGGCGGGTGCCAGTCGACCATTACACAAGTGGTTGAAGTAATTCCCAAAATTGTGGCCGATTTTACGGTACAGGCGCAAAGTTGCCCCAATCAGCCGGTTGCTTTTACGGATAAGTCGACCATTATTGATGGCACTATCAAACAATGGATCTGGACCTTTGGGGACGGATCGCCTGCAGAAACCTACTCTGATAACCGGCAGATCACACACACTTATACCAAAGCAGGTAAGTTTACCGCTACGTTGGATGTGGTTTCATCTACCTCTTGCGTGAGCGATATCATGCCAAAATCCATCAACGTATTGCCGGTGGATACGCCGCGCTTTAAATTACCCGACGTTTGCCAGGCCGACCAATTTGCTCAATTTACAGACACTACACATTTTACCAACGGCAACACCGGCTATACCTATCTATGGAACTTTGGCGATGCTTTGGCTACCGCCGCCAGCCCCAATACCTCAAGCCTGCAAAATCCTGCGCATCATTATTCGCAAGCGGGTGTTTACCAGGTTTCGCTTACTTTAACGGCACCGTCCGGATGCTCATTAACAACCACATCATCATTTACCATTAACGGCGCCAATCCTGTTGCAGATTTTTCGGTAAGCCAACCCATTTGTGCGTCAGACAGCGTAGTGCTCGCCAACAAATCAACTGTCGATTTCGGCAACGTCTCCAGGCTGGAGATATTTTGGGATTATGACAACGCTCCAACCGCAAGCAGTGTATACATCCGTTCTGCTAAACAAATACCTGCCGACAATCTATTCAAACATTTATATAGCGTATCTGCGGGGCAAATATCAAAGACCTATCATATACGCATGATCGCTTCCTCGGGCGAAATTTGCGGGAATATTAAGGATGTTAATATTGTGGTCAACGCGAGCCCTATCGTTAGCCTTACACCATTAAACACAGTTTGCATCGAATCAGGAAAGCAGCAGATCATCGAAAATAAAAATGGATTTACGGGGACGGGAGTATTTAGCGGCACGGGCGTGTCATCAACCGGATTGTTCGATCCGCAGGTTGCCGGCCTGGGCACACATACTATTCATTATATTTTTACTGCGCAAAGCGGATGTAACTATGCCGACTCGATGCAAGTATCGGTCTATAAAAGCCCGGTGGTTAACCTGGTTCCATCTGCTACGGCTTTAGAGGGCGGCTCAATTATCCTCAATCCTAAAGCTGCAGGCGATAGCCTTACTTTCAAATGGTCGCCTGCCACGGGGGTTAGCAATCCCAATATTTTGAACCCGGTATTTAGTCCCACAGTTACCACGACGTATACTTTAACGATAATAACAAGTGGAGGCTGCTCAGGAGTTGCACAGGTAGTTATATCCGTCTTAAAAACTCCGGTAATACCCAACGCCTTCACCCCTAACGACGACGGCGTTAATGATACATGGGAGATAAAATATCTGGACATTTACCCCGATGCTACCGTGGATGTTTTTAACCGCTACGGTGCCAAAGTTTATACTTCAATAGGTTATGCGGTGCCCTGGGACGGCAAGAACAATGGGAAACAATTACCTTTTGGCGTTTACTATTATGTCATTCATCCTAAAAGCGGCCGCAGCGCCATGGCGGGTAGCGTAACCATCGTAAAATAAAAGCAGCGTTATTCCATTCCTTTTTTACTTTTGCGCGGTGGACGTAAAACGCAAAAAAAACATTGTTTCTATTATTGGTTTTATACTGGGTTTTGCAGCGGGCATGGTATTGCACCGCCACGGTTTGGGTGTAGCATTTGGTTTAATACTGGCCCTGGCCCTGCGCGAAGTTTACGATAAGCGTCTCTATTAATTTTATCTATGCTTGCGGCTGCTAGGTTTATAAAGGATAGTATAGCCCGCCTTTTCGTCAGTTTGCAGACGACCGGTTTTCTTATTGGCGATCAAAGGTTTCTGGCGCAGGTCGGCAGTGTCTTTAAATAAAAATTCTACTTTCATGGTATCCTTCTCCCGACCTACGGCGTAACCCCAAACGGCATGCAGCGTATCGTTTTTTAAGTGTCCTTCTATCACACCGCTGTGCCCTTCAATTCCATTATTCGGGAACCAGTCCATCAAGCCTTGTACATAATCATTCACTAAAGTAAACTCTACACGGGTAGAATCTTTGCCTTCATGGTGCAAAAAGGTATAAGTTGAAATTGTAGATACTTTGGCATTTGCTGCCGTGGTATCTTTTTTAACCGTATCATTTTCAACTTTTTTTTGTGGCGATGAGCAGGCCACTAAACACAAAGCAATGAGGGCAAGGGGTAAATATTTCATGATATTTTGAACAGTAATTAAATAGTAAAATTTCAAAGTCGCCGCTGCCGGCATAAACATTCAGATTCTTTTTTAATAGGTTTGCTTGATGGAACACCTGCTGGACAACCCTATATTTAACGCTTTAGCTACAGGCAATCAATACCTAAGCAACGGCGACGCGCAAATTAAATATTTTAGTAAAGAAGTTGCACCATTTGTAGGACTTAAAATTACTTCGGCCGAAAATTTTAAGGCATTATACGATATTGTGCCTCACGAAGGCCCTTTTGTCTTCTTTTCGACCAGCAAAGTCGATATCCCATCGCCATGGCAGGTATTGAATGTTATACCCGGGTATCAGATGGTTTATGATGGCGACACTCAACCGGTTGACGAAAGCATCCTGACACCCTTAACCGACGAACACATCCCCCAAATGGTGGAGCTGACCCAGCTTACCAATCCTGGTCCGTTTGCGCAGCGAGCTATCGACTTTGGGCATTACATGGGCGTATTTGCGGGCAATAAGTTAGTAGCCATGGCCGGCCAGCGATTGAACCCAAGCCCATATGCCGAGATCAGCGCGGTGTGTACCCATCCTGACCATACCGGTAAAGGCTACGCCCGGCAACTGATGAGCTATCAAATTAACCGCATTAAAGCCGAAGGCAATATCCCGTTTTTACATGTACGCGAAGATAACGACCGCGCCATCAGCGTATACAAAACCCTTGGCTTTGAAATACGCAGCGATGTGTATTTTAATGTGTTGGGGAAGTGGTGATTAGTGATTGGAGATTAGAAGTTGGTAGGACTTGTCTGTTCCGCTGTCCGAAGTTTATAACTTCGGACTATTAAGCTCGTAGTCTGTGACCACCTTCTGCAATACATACCGATAGTCTGAAGACTATGAACTTAGTCGTTCGAAGTTTTAAACTTCGAACAGCGCAAGGGAGCATCTCATAATAAAAAAACTAAAAAACAGGTGGCGCAACCGTGTCAGTTTTTTGTTTCATTCTGTTTCACTCAATTTTAACAAAACGCTAATTAACAGCTATTTAACTAAAAATCCTGTTTCACTTGTTTCATTTGTTTCACACTCGCGTGAAACAAGCGCGGCGCGAATCTTGTCGCTCATCAACATAGCGATGGGTTTCAAACCCATCGCTATCGTAGAGCTGTCCTAATCACAAACCTCCAATCACTAACCTACCACCCAATACTCACATGTATACCATCCGGACTATTAGCATATCCCAGGAACAATGTTTTTGATGACGCATCCCATGATGATTGTACATCAGTTATAACTTGTCCGTTCGCGTCTGTCATCACAACTTTTTTAGCCGGGGCAGGTAACAAGATACGCATAGCATTCTGGGTATTGATAGGGCTTTTGGCTACGAAGTTGTATTTGTTAGCACTAACCTGCTCGTTAGTCACCCTTGAGGCCGATGCCAGTACTTGCGGCTTCAATTTGTTGGCCACTCGTTTTACATCAAACAGGTATGATTGCTCGCCCGGGTTAACCACCTTTTCGGCCAGCACCGGCAATTGCGGATCAAACAGATCAATCACAGGGCCTTTTACCACATAGGGTTTGGTGTCCGGATTTTCATTCAGCACCGCAATCACATCATACGGCCCGCGCTCCAGGTACAGGCTGTTTTTCAATACCAGCTTGCCGGCTTTGGCGTCGGTTTCGTAAGCTTGTTTTATGGTGTTCAGATAGTTGCTATCGTTATTGGCCTGCATCACAAAATCTTTCGGGTTCTCGCGCATTACGTACACATGGCCCAGGCCCACCTTATATTTTTTTGTTCCGCTTTGCTGATCAATCCCTAACAGTTTAAACAACTGCTGCGATGGCGCGGTATAGCTATTGCCTTTGGTGTTCCACCACTCCATTACAGATTGGTACGGGTCATCGTCCTTACCGATATAGATCAGCTCGCCGCCTTTTCTTACCCAGGCTGCCAGTTGCTCATGCACCTGCTCTGAAACCGGTTTCATATTCGCGTAGCTCATTACCAGCACTTTGATATCTTTCAAAGTGGCCGGATAACCTAAGTTTTCCATGTGCACGGTTTGTACAGGTACACCGCGTTTAACCAGCGGCAAAGTCTGCCCGTAAAAGATAGAGAATTGCGGGTCTTCAAAGCCATTATGCGTAGGGAACCGCTGGAACATCAGCGAGTTGCTCATCAACACACCGATACCATTGACCCCGCTCACCTTATTGGCCGACACCGGGATGCTATTCAACGAGTTCACCATGATCTGCATTTGGGTTGAGTAGTATTTCGGGATGTACACGCTGGAGTCGCTGTTGGCCATTTTGTATTTGCCGGTGTAAATACGCTCGGGCCACGGCATCACCTCATAATTAGCAACTACCGGATACAGTAATTTGGCAGTGAAGGTGGCCTGATAATTTCGTTTATAGTCGGCCCAGTCGCGACGTGCATCCTCGATTGGGTCGGTCAGGAAGAACAGCTTGCGTTTGGTTGGCGCCGTCATAGAAACCATCGACCCATATTCTAAATAAGCGTTCTCAAATACACGCTCTTTGCGCTCGCCATTAAAATAGGTGGCCTCGCGCGAGGTGCCGGTCCACACCTGGGCTATATAACCATCAATACCCGGCAGCGAAGCCAAACTAGCCTCCGGACTAACAATTCGCCATGACGAATAGTTCACCAGCGAGTGCGTAGCAATGTAAACCTTTACATTGATGCCCTTGCTCTTAGCATATGCCTTGGCATAGTCTGATACCTGCCTGATGGCCTCATAATACAAGTGGTACTTCAGCTTGTTTGACAGATAAGTATTCTCGGGGCTTTCGTCCTGCGCCTTCCACGGGAAGTTGTAATACTTTTGCCACTCCTCTTTAAAGTGAACGCTGTAGCCGCCGCGCATCCAAAACTCAGGCTCCTCTAAGAATATCTCTTTAATACCTACATCAATCACCCGTTTCATTACAGCAGTTTTCATGTACTCGATATACGACGGAATTGGCACCACATAAGGAATGTTATGCCCATGCATGATGGGGTTGCCGTTTTTCTCGACCTGGGCCACGTCAAGGTGATTTTGCCCGTCCCATTTACCCAGAAAATAGTCGGCATAATTACCCCAGGCAATACCGGTCATGAATGCGGTTTGATAGCCGTGGTCGCGCCATGATTGTACGCGCTGCTCAAAGGTGTAGTCCGGACGATCATTAGTACCGTAAACAATAGCCATGTCAGAGCGAACGTCGATCTGCGGTATCCATGGACTACCCGTTTGGAAGGCCGTTTTTTGCGGCAAAGCCGATGCCGGTTTAACCTGCGCAAACATACTTGCAGAGGCTGTTATAAAACTTAACAGGAGTAGGGTTCTTTTCATATTGATAATCTTTTAAGACGGCATGACACCGCCTGAAAATGTTTTGATGGATGGTTTGATGGATGGTTTATAGTGGTTTGTTTGTTTTGCAAGTTAAAAAGTTTTTGTGCCCACTTCAAGTTGCTACAGCTTTTTTACAGAAAACTTGTATATACAAATTGACTTTGGGTTAATTGCATCTGTCCTTCCCAAACAAAAAGCCTGCGGCATTGCTTAAATAAGCATGGGAAAGCAAAAAACATCCATGCCTTATAACCATCATCATCAAATTATTAAAAACCTGTTACTCGTCGCGCTGCTAGCATTTCCTGCACTGGTATTCGGACAGGCGGGACCGCCGGCAGATTCGCTCAAAGCCGACTCGCTGCGCGATAAGAAACTCAATATCAAACCGACCGAAAACCTGAGCAACCAATATGATTTTGGTGATTTAACACGCAACCTGCTGCATCCGCATAAAAAACCGGATAGTTTGCACAAAAGCTCAGGCATAACAGTGGTGCCCAATGTGGCCGCTAATCCAACCATCGGCGGGCAGCTGGGTATTAAGGCTGTGGCCGGTCGGAGGTTGGGTAACGATCCGAAAACGTTACTATCCGTTGCAGCAACATCCGCCTCTATCACTACCAAAGGCATTCTTTATTTTTATGTGAATCACAACGTTTTTACGCCGGGCAATAAATGGAACCTGCAAGGTAATATTGTAGCCGCCCGAACAGTATCGCCCGATTATGGTTTAGGCATCGGCCTGAGCTATCCGGGCGGCACGTCGGCACAAAAAATCCTGGCCGATGGCACGCATAGAGGCTACGCCATTCGCTCCAACTATTATAACATTCGCGAAAAGGTATATAAAAACATTGGCAAGAACTTCTTTGTGGGCGCGGGTATGTCGTTCGAGATCAGAAGAGACATCAATGCACGCGATTCAAACGGCATGTCAACGCCTTCGGGAGTTTATAATACTGAGCGTGGCTTTCCGCAAGATCATTATTCATCCAACGGCTTCTTGTTTAACGTAGCCTATACCACCCGCGACAATCCAAACCGTGCTTACAAAGGTGTTTACTTTGATGCCGGCATCCGGGTGAACCAGAAATGGGTGGGCAGCACCAAAAACTCGGTACAAATAACCAGCGACTTGCGCAAATACATCAGCCTGTCTGACGTTAACCCCGAAACCGTACTGGCTTTGTGGAATTGGGGATCATACCTGCTTAGCGGCGATATTCCATACCTCGAACTACCCGGCACTGCCCGCGACGGCTCTTTCAGAAGCGGCCGTGGTTATACTTCACAATATTTCAAGGGCACACAGTTTAATGATACTGAAGCCGAGTTTCGTTTCCCGATCTTGGCCAACAAGTTTATCAGTGGTGTAGTATTTGGCAACCTGCAAAGTTCGAACGACGAACATGGCACCAAATTGTTCCAGGTATTTCAGCCGGGTTACGGCGGAGGCTTCAGGGTATTGTTTAATAAAGCCACCCGCACCAACCTCGCGCTCGATTACGCCTTTGGTCGTTTTGGTAAGCGCGGATTCTTTCTCAACCTGAATGAATCGTTCTGACAAATTCGGCATATTTGTACTGAACCAATTAAAACCCTCATCGTGAAAAATAACTTTTTTAAAGTTGCATGGCTGCTTATTACTGCGCTGATATGCTCAATCCAGGTATATGCCCAATCTCGCTTAGTCAAAAATCTCGCAGCCGGTAAACGCCAAATTTTGGTGACTTATGGCACCAGTCTCACCGCAGCTGTGGGTGGAAAGGCTTGGGTTGATTCGGTTGGCAAAGCGCTGAACCAGAAATACAATAATCAGCTCACTATTATTAACTCGGCTAAGAGCGCCATGTGGTCAACATGGGGCGTGCAGCATCTGGAGGACAGCGTGATCAAAAAGAACCCGGACGCCGTGCTGATTGAGTTTAGCATGAACGATGCTTTTTTGAATTATAAAACCAGCGTAGAGTTAGCAAGGTTGAATCTGAATTATATGATAGACCGTATCAAGCTCTATAAGCCCGATTGCGAAGTGATTTTACAAACTATGGACATAGCACTGGATGTTCACGGCCAGCAACGCCCCGACCTGCTGAAATATTACCAAATGTATCGCGACGTAGCCAAAGCGCGTGGCTTGCTATTGATAGATCACTACCCACACTGGAAAGCACTGCTGGATCAGGGCCGTGAAGGATACATCAAAGCCGTGCCAGATGGACTACATCCGGGTGTTGAGGCCTCGAAGCATATGATTGCGCCTTATATTGTGGCAAGATTGGAAGGGACGAGTAAATAACTTTATCAACCCTCTTGTCATTTCGACGAGGAACGAGGAGAAATCTTATACGCGCGGCTATGCCTGATGTATAAGATTTCTCGCTATGCTCGAAATGACAAACATTTTTATAACGTTTGGATATTAATCCCTATCCCTCTGCAACTTAGTAAACTGTAACGGATTCTCGCTCAGTTCAGCGCCCTCTTTACGATTACGGGCAATGTGCAGTGCGGTGAACAAAGCCTCGCGGAAAGAGATCTCTGAAGCCTGATTTTTGCCGGCGATATCATAAGCCGTACCGTGATCTGGCGATGTACGTACAAACTTCAACCCCGCAGTAAAGTTGACGCCCGATTCAAAGGCAATCTGCTTAAACGGAATCAAACCCTGGTCGTGATACATGGCTAACACCGCATCAAACTGCATGTAGCTGGCATTGGCAAAGAAACCATCAGCCGGGTACGGGCCAAAAGCCAGGATATCATTAGCTCTCGCCTCGTCAATAGCAGGAATGATCACATCCTGTTCTTCATGACCAATCAGGCCGTTGTCGCTGGCATGTGGGTTCAGTCCCAATACAGCAATCTTCGGTTTACGTATCCAGAAATCCTCGCGCAAGCTGGCATTCATCAGCTTTAGCTTGGCCAATATTTTTTCAGAAGTGATACTTGCCGATACCTTGTTAATCGGGATATGACCGGTAACTACTCCTACGCGCAAAGTATCGCTTACTAAAAACATCAGCGATTCGGCGGCGCCATCTCTGTCCTGCAAATATTCGGTATGGCCGGGGAAGTTAAACTCTTCGCTCTGAATGGTGTCTTTGTTAATAGGCGCCGTAACCAGCGCATCGATCTCGCCATTAATCAGGTCGGCCGTAGCCCTCTCTAACGACGCAAAAGCAAATTTACCGACCTCTTTATTAGGCAGGCCCGGTTCAATCTTTACGTCCTCTTCCCAGCAATTAATCATATTGGGGCGTTTGTGTTGCGCTTTTGATGGATGATCGATCACGTTAAAGTTAAGCTCGCTTACCTCGGTCACCCGGCGATAAAACGAAGTCACTTTGGTATGTCCGTAAACAACGGGCGTGCAATAGTTATATATCATGCTATCGGCAAGGGTCTTGATAATGATCTCTAAACCGATACCGTTGATGTCGCCTATGCTGATGCCTACTTTTAGTTTATCCATGTTATTTTTGATGACTACACCGATGTTTTTATAATAACACCGATTGTGTTTTTAGGATTACTCCGATTGTATTTTTACTTTGATCTTTCAGCTTTAGCCTTTCAGCTTTTACCCACATCGAACTACAAATAAAAGATTTTAGGCTCAGAGTTCCTGATTAAAGAACAAATATGCCGTAATTTGCTCAAATATTTGTTTTAATAATGACATTAGTAAGGGCAAAAAAACATCTGGGGCAACATTTCCTGACCGATAAAAATATCGCTACCAAGATAGTTGACAGCCTGCGCCCTCAAGACCGTTTTAAGCAGGTGCTTGAGGTTGGGCCGGGTATGGGTATCCTGTCGGATGTTTTGCTGGAACGCCCGGATTATGAGGTTTCATTAATCGATATCGACACCGAATCGTACGATTTCCTGAAAAAGAAATACCCCGCCCTGGGCGACCGTCTCATTAATGCCGATTTCCTGGAGCTTGATTTTGCTGCGCGATTTGACGGTCCGCTGGCTATAATTGGCAACTTTCCTTATAACATCTCCTCGCAAATACTTTTCAAGGTCTTGGATAACCGACAGCAGGTGGTCGAGGTTGTCGGCATGTTTCAAAAAGAAGTGGCCGAGCGTTGCGCTGCCAAAGCAGGCAGTAAGGAGTACGGCATACTGAGCGTGTTCCTGCAAGCCTACTATAAAGTTGAATATTTGTTTACCGTGAAAGCAGGGGTGTTTAATCCGCCGCCTAAGGTATTGTCGGCGGTGATACGACTAACCCGCAACGAAATTGACCAGCTGGACTGCGACGAAAAACTTTTCTGGCAGGTAGTGAAAGCCGGCTTTAACCAGCGCCGCAAAACTTTGCGTAATGCACTATCGTCAGTGATCCCTAAAGATAAAATGGGCGAAGATCAGCTGCTTGAGCTTAGAGCCGAGCGATTGACCGTGGCTGATTTTGTGAAGATTACGCAGCAGGTGAGTGCGAACAGGTAGCCTTAATTAATAATGGCCACAGCATTTGGCGTGGTGGGCGAAAAATACGCGAGCACTTTCCCTTTATCGTCCTCAATTTGCCATACATGCGATACAAAGGTTATTTGTATACCGCGATTATAGGCAGACAATTCGCCATAAGAATGAGCTTTGCCCAAAAAATCTATCCAAAATAATTTTACTTTATGCGAGGTGTTATTGGCGATCATTAACACGGCTTTTTCCCTGCCGTTGCCTGATGCTGCTTTAGCCGTCAGCCTTTTTGCCGGAGTGATATTTGCTACTGCGATAGGCAATTTGCCCGAATAAATGGCATTTAACAAAGCATAACCTTCAGGGTCATATTTCATTAAACCCTGCGCACCGGGCGCAGGCAGCCGGGTGCCATTCAAAAATTCGCCGTGTGCTCCGAAATACCACATCGAAAGCTCGGCCCAATATTCGCCAGCGTTTCTCGCCGCATAAGCATCTGTCCATAAGCCTTTACGTATAGCATTTTGATATTGCTGTTTTATCTTATTCTGCAACGTATCGCCCAAGCCAAAAAACATAATGTTATGCGCAAATTCATGTATACAAATATCTGAGCCACCTGCGTAGCGGTCGCCGGGCAGGTTTAACAGATTTTCTTCGCCGCAAGATGTATATATGCCACCCATACCACGCGTACGGGCGTCTATATCGGTGGTAGTGCTGTTGTCCTGAAATTTAACTCCTTTTTGATCTTTAAACTCAGGCAAGTCGGACGTTTGCTGATCTTTGCCAATGATATGCAACTCGGCTCCCCATTGCGCCAGGTTGCGGCGGGCGTTGGGAATATTAGCCAGTATCAAGTTAATTTTTCGCGCAGCTATTAGTAAAGCTTTATCGTCTACCTGTGCAGATGAGCGTATCATTATCCCATCGCAATCTAACTGCTTGCCGTAAAAACCAAATACAGGCGGGTTTACTTTAGTTATGGTTTGCTGTGCATGGGCCTGCCAGCTTAGACAAAGCTCCATTAAAACAACAGTAATTATTTTTTTTACTGATTGCTGGTCCATAATCAAAAGTAGTTAATTTTTGTTACGTATATTTGAGTATGGACTTGCAATCAGAAAAAATAGAGTTGGTAAAGCTATTGCTGGAAACGGAAAGCCGCGAAGTATTAGATGAGATAAAAGCAATTTTCAAAAAGCAGGGAAATGATTTTTATGACGATTTGCCACAGCATGTAAAGGAAGACATCGAGGCCGGATTAAAAGATATCGAAGAAGGTCGGGTTTGCGACCACAATTGGGTAATGCAAGAAGCTAGAGCTAAATATGGCCTTGACAATTAAATGGTCAGAAAAAGCTACGGCCAATTTTAATGACATCCTCGCTTACTTAAATGAACATTGGACAAACAGAGAAGTCACAAAGTTCATCGCTAAAACAAACTCCACCCTTACTGTAATTTCTTATCAGCCATTTGCTTTTAAAGCGTCCAATTACAAGCATATCAGAAAGGCTGTTATTACTAAGCACAATTCTATCTTTTACATAGTACGTGACACGGAAGTCTATTTACTGTCATTTTGGGATAACAGAATGGATCCAAAGAAAAATAAATATTGATATTTGAGTTTTCTTAAGATTCAATGGCAAACAACAACATTCTCATCGTCGACGACATACACCCTATATTTATTGAACAAGCAGAGGCCCTGGGCTATAAATGCGATTACTGGCCAACGATTAAGCTTGCCGAAGCCTTAGAGATCATCAGTAATTACGCCGGACTGGTTATCCGCTCAAAATTTAATGTTGATAAATCGGTGATGGATGCTGCTACCAGTATGCGTTTTGTCTGCCGTGCAGGTGCGGGTATGGACAACATCGACGAAGCTTATGCGGCCGAAAAGAAATTGACGCTCATCAATGCATCTGAAGGCAATATGGATGCCGTGGGTGAGCATGCCGTTGGTATGCTGCTATCGCTCATGAACCATTTTAATACCGCCGACGCCGAGATACGCAACGGCGAATGGAAGCGTGAAGCTAACCGCGGCTTTGAACTGAAAGGCAAGACCGTAGGCATTATTGGTTATGGCTTTATGGGTAAAAGCTTCGCTAAAAAGCTGTCAGGTTTTGAAGTGGAGGTTATCGCTTACGACAAATACAAAACCGGTTTCTCTGACCGCTATGCCCGCGAGGTAAGTATGGAAGAGATTGTTAAACATAGCGATGTGCTGAGCGTTCACGTCCCTCTAACCAAAGAAACCAACGGAATGATAGACGACGAACTGTTGTTTCACTTTAAAAAGCCGATATTCTTTATCAATACCTCACGCGGCAAAGTGGCTAAAGTTCGCGCTATACTGAACGCCATCCGTGACGGCAAGATATTAGGCGCCGGCCTTGACGTGCTGGAAACCGAAAAATTCCCGGCCCTGGCCGAACAAGAATGGTTCGACGACCTGAAGCGCTCAGGCAAAGTGCTGCTTACTCCACATGTTGCCGGCTGGACGTTTGATTCATACCGTAAAATAAGCGAAGTTATGGTGGGGAAGCTTGCTGCGCTTAACTTAGTTGAATAGTGATTGGTTAATTAGAGACTAGTAATAATGCACTCTAATCAACTAAACTCCGATCACTAAATTTTAATCTCCAAATTTTTGCCGCGAAGCAACAAAAATTTGGAGATTAAAATTTAAATAGCTTATCTTCGTTTTTACATAAAAGCAAGACTATAAGGGCAAACCTCTATAGTCTTGTTTGTTTTTAAAGTCATAGCGTCCTTCTATAACAGGGAGGGCGGTTTTTTTTTGACAATAATTAAGATATAAAAAGAATTAAAATAGTGAGTTATGGCAGAGGTAGCATACTTTACCAAAGAAGGTTTAGAAAAATTAAAACAAGAGTTACAAGAGTTAAAAACAACCGGCCGCGCTAATATTTCAAAAGCTATTGCCGAGGCGCGCGACAAAGGCGACCTTTCTGAGAACGCCGAATATGATGCTGCTAAAGAAGCACAAGGCCTGCATGAGGCTAAAATAGCCCAGATACAGGAAACGCTTTCTACAGCACGTTTGCTGGACGAGTCAAAGATCGATACTTCAAAAGTATTGGCTCTTTCGATAGTTAAGATCAAAAATGTAAAAAACGGCGCTGTGATGACCTATCAACTGGTAGCTGAAACAGAGGCCGACATGAAATCAGGCAAGATCTCGGTAACCTCACCTATCGCCAAAGGCCTGTTAGGCAAAACGGTGGGCGAAATTGCCGAAATAACCGTACCGGCCGGTAAAATGGAATTCGAGGTGCTGGAAATTTCGCGATAGAGCGAAATTTCTAATAAGTGAATGAGTGAGTTTTGAATGAGTGGATGATCTCCAATCGCTTCAAAACTTACTCTCTCACTCAAAATTTCCCATTCACTAATTCACTCCATCACTCATTACCTATGTCAAGCATCTTCTCAAAAATCATCGCCGGAGATATCCCTTCTTACAAAATAGCTGAAGACGAGAATTATTACGCTTTCCTGGATATTTTTCCATTGGTTGAGGGCCATACGCTGGTGGTGCCGAAGAAAGAAGTCGATAAGTTGTTTGATTTGGATGATGACACCTACACCGGGCTGATGCTGTTTGCCAAGAAAGTGGCCGCAGGTATTGAAAAGGCTATTCCGTGTAACCGGGTGGGGGTTACTGTAATTGGTTTAGAGGTGCCCCATGCCCACATTCACCTGATACCGCTTAATGGTATGGGCGATATGAATTTTGCCAACCCAAAGCTAAAATTCACGCCCGAACAATTTCAGGCTACTGCCGATAAGATCAAAGCTGTTTTATAGCATAATGAGACGCAAAATATAGCGTGTTTATGATTGGTTTATGTAGAGACGCGATGCCTCACGTCTCCCGTGTTGCTTTGATCTGAATAAAAGAAAAACGAGAAAAAGAACGCGTAAAAGATTATTCCTTTATCCACGTCCAACAGATTCTCTGCAAAGGACACCGCGGTAATCAACACTATAAAGCTGAAGAAAAGCAGGTCTTTATTTTTTAGTGCTTGTTTAAAGCCAAAGGCAAGCGTTGCTATGTAAATTAACAATCCCCCGATTCCTGATTTTAGCCAGAAGCTGAGGTACTGGTTATGTGCATTCAGGTGATTTACAAACGAGTTATAATATCTGCGCGCATAAAAATCTTCATGCAATAAATCCAGTTCAGTGCCTGCTCCATAGCCAATAACCGGCGATTTTTCGATCAGCCCAAATGCTGATCGCCAGCGATCTAACCTTGAATCAAAACGCTGGCTATGTGCGGTTAAAGCCAGATCATAACTTAATGCCGAAACGTAGCGGCTGCGCATTGATTTTATGGCGAACATACCAATTACTGCAACGATAGATATGGAAACTGCTACGGTTATAAATCGCATCCGCTTTTTATCCTTCAATAAAAATAGAGGTACCGCCAGGATGATCAGTATGATCGTAGGTACAAAAACTGATTTGGAGGAGAGCTGTACCAAGCCCGCCAGTAAAATCAATCCGCAGAAAATTTCGAATAGCCGCCAGTTTTTGTTTTGTTCCTTTAAGATCATCGACAGCATAAAAACAAGCGCAATGGCCACCTGAAGTGAGAAAAAGGTAGCGTGGATATCAATCGGCAAAGTAAAATTGTGATTGGTAAAGGCCGAGCTGAACAGGTAAGACACCGGTAAACCATAGTACCGGATATTACGCAAAGCATCCAGATACAAAAAGCAGACCACCACCGCACAAACCACTGCGAAACCAAACAGTAACTGATCGCGACATTTTTTTACATCAAACGAGATTAGGCAAAACAGCACCGGAAACAGCAGGATGGTAATATCCTTCCCCCATTCGTTAAAAGCCTGCGGGCGGTTTATGGAATAAATGGTGCTCAGCACCGTCACAAAAAAAACCGATTGCAGGGCGAGGTTACTCAGTGTGAAAACAGGCTTAATATCCTTACGGTTAAGCTGTATCAGTGTATGCAAACAAAAACTGATGAGGATAAGGTGGCTGTAAAAGAAATTAAAGGGCAAGCTGGCCAAAAAAGCCAGCAAATGGTAATAGCTTATCTTATCAGTAGTAGTGCCTTGTTTAAGCAATAATCTTTCCATGATTAAAGTTCAGGTAACATTCCATGGCGTATCTCTCGTAGCCGTCAATCACGCTTTCCCAACTAAACAGGTGCTTTATCTTTTGCACATTATTGCTCACCATAAGCCTCTCCGTGTCGCGGCGCTGTACGGTTTCAACCAGTTCTTTTACATCGGCAGGATTTGAAAAATAGTAGGCGTCTTTACTCAACACCGCCTGATTAAAGGGGTTATTATGCGCCGCTATCAGCGCCTCGCTGGCCATAGCTTCCAGTAATGACGGGTTAGTACCGCCCACACTATGCCCATGAAAGTACAGGTAAGAATTATTCTGTAAAGCCCGCACTTTAGCCGTGTCATATATCGAGCCTTTAAACTCAATGCGGCTGTCATTTTTAAATTTATGGGTGATGTATTTACCGAACCGATTATCAGTACTGCCCAATATATGGAAATGCTTATCTGAATTACTTTGGTTGTAGCCCTCCAGTATGGTCTCGATATTATTCTCAGGCTCCATACGGGCCATCAGCAAAAAGTAGTCTTCTTTTTGCATTTCCTGCGGAGTAATATGTTCCCGCTCAGTTGGGGTAATGGTATCGGCGCCATAGGGGATATACCGGCTGTCAATAGCATATTTGCGCGCCAGGTACTGCTTGATCACCATCGAATCTGACACATAGTAATGGCTGTATTTCACCGCCAGCTTTTCGGCATATTTCAAAAAACTTTGTACCGGTTTTGAGTATTTGCTGCGTTTCCATTCCAATCCGTCCATATTGGTAATAATGGCGCTTTTTGATGGATACAAACTGCCCCAGATGGAGCTGCTGGTATACCCCATCACCATAATGACATCAAAGTTGCGCTTGCGGGCATCTCGGATGCAATTCAGATCGTACACAAACTGCCCGGCCGACCCGATGAGATATTCAGGATCATAGCAGTGAATGATCTCCACGCCGTTCCAGTTGTCCTGGGTGTAGGGGTGGTTGTGCGAGTTATAAACCGACACCTCGTGCCCGCGCTTTACCAGTCCGGTTGATACATATTCTGAAATATGCTCAAACCCACCGTAATGGTTAGGTATGCCGCGGGTTCCTAAAATGGCTATTCTGAGTTTCATATACTTTGTGTTATTTGCTGATACGCAGCTAATGTGCATTTGGCTGCCTGCGCCCAGGTGTATTTTTGTAAAATTCTTTCACGCAGATAAGGTTTGCGTTCAGCGACCGCGGCTTGCTCAACGGCCCGCCTAATGCTTTCAGCATCAGCAGGATCAGCATAAAAAGCATCAGCCTCAAAATATCCGCGGGTATCGCCTTTATCGGTAATCACAATGTTGCAGCCCATAGCGGCGGCTTCAAGCGAGCTCAGCCCTGTGGTTTCAAACCAGCTGGGCAATACATGTACACCCGCGCGCCGGTAATAAGCCACCAATTCTGATTGCGGCAGATGCTCAATAAATTCAATATTTGCTGCCGCGATGTTTCGGCACTCATTGTAATATGCAGCTTGATTAGGGCTATGATTGCCGATGAGCAGCAGCTTAAAGCGCGTATTATTTAAGGCCTTGACGAGGTTCAATTGATTCTTAATACCCTCTATCCTGGCCACACAAATCACTAAATTATTGTCGCGCTCAACATCGGCATCATACTGAAATAACTGCGGATCGATACCGTTTGGTACCACTTGATATTTTACGTTGGATGGGTAGGCGTTCATTACCCGCCGATATTCGGACTCTGAATTTGGCAAGATCAGTTGCGCATTATTCAGGATATGCAAAATGCTGCTGCGCTGCCCGCGCCATAAGTATGATTTGCTCGCCAGGGCATCCCGCCCCAATACCCAGCGGGCGATGGTTTTAACGTACTCAATGCTATTGCCCGGCAGGTAGCCAAACAAGCGGCCCAAGCCTTTGCGGTAATGCTTATCGTATTCGTTGTAATCTACCAAAATGGTCGACACCACATACGGTTTTTTAGCTTTGCGGATATGATACAAAATATCCGCCGGGCGAATGATGTTGAAGAAATGCAGCAAGTCGTATCCGGCGTAATCAATCGCCTCATTGGTAAGCCTAACATCAACCACAACACCCAAACCCGCCAAATGCTTAGCCGTTTGAACAGCCTGCACCGTGTCGCCGCCGGGGACGGTGTACAAGGTTGATCTTGCTATGATGGTTACGCGTAACATTATAATCGATTTGGGCTAAATTTGTGCAGCCAGGCTACAAAGCTTTCAGGAAAATAACTCAGGGCGTACAGCAGGTAGTTTTCAAGCCGCAACGGATATATTTTGATAGCCTTATTAAAATGCAGGCGAGCCTTTTCAGGCTGATGGTTGTTGATGAGATATTTTTTTCCGCACAGCGCGTTATAGGCGGCCTCCTTGATATGCCGTACATCCTGGTTTTTGATAATTGCCAATAGCTCGTTCCCTTCGGCCGCGGTGATGGTGCCGCGCAGCACAATCTCGCGCTTTAGCTCACGAAAACGTCTGCCGCGCCATTTTTCGTCGATAGTCACTGAGGTTGAGTTTAGGCGATATTTAATAAGCGGCTCAGTCAGGTTGCAAAGTTTACCTGTCCCCGCCAACGTCGTCCACAATAAATAATCCTCAAAATTATGCGCATGGGTGGGATAACCGCCCGCTTCAATCACGGCGTCTTTACGGTACATCACAGTTGGGTGCACAAAGGGACAGTAGAAATACAGTTTGTCCATGATCTGCTCATGCGAGTAGGCTATGCAATGAAAGTCGAACAAAAAATCGCCGTTTTCTAAAATGTATTTAACCTCGCTGCCTACCAGAATGTATTCGGGGTTATCCTGCAAAAAGCGGATCTGCTTTTCCAGTCGGTAAGGGTAGCAAATGTCGTCCGCATCAAAACGGGCAATGTAAGGTGCGCGGGCATATTTTAAACCCGTATTCAAGGCATCGGCAACGCCTTGATTCGTTTGATTGATTACCACAATGCGCTCGTCATTAAAACTGTTGATGATATCCTGCGTATTGTCCGTCGAGCCATCATTAACAATCAGCAGCTCAAAATCTGTAAACGTTTGCTGCAGCACCGATGCAATAGCTTCGCCGATATAGCGCGCGGCGTTATAGGCGGGCATTAAAACGGTTATGGCGGGCGATTTAGTCATTTTAAACAGATTTTTGGGCGATGCGATTCTTACTTTCCTTGACGTTCAAAAACATCAGCAGCTCAAAAAACACGACTACCGATAGCTGCTCGAACCAGTAATCGATCAAAAAAATAAATAACACGAACAGCAACAGCGGGATACCATAAGTGAGCAGACGGTAATCTTTGGCGAAAAACCCCACATAAAAAACCAACAACGCCAGCAGGCCCAACAAGCCGTATTCTGATAGCAATTGGTCGTACACAGAAAACGGACTGTTAGTAAGCGAATGCGACGCCGCGGAGCGGGTAAAAAAGCTCAGGTATACATCCAAATGATTGCGCAAAAAATCTGGATTGATATAAATGTATTTCTTCGGATATCCGCCGGTAAACTTTAAACCGGTAGCCCTGAAAGCCAGCTTGGACGAAAAATTGCCGACACCCGCGCCGGCCAGTATCTTAACCGGATGCGTTTTCAGATAACCGACGGTCTGTTTAAACCCGATGATTTTACCGGGCAGGGTCGATGGCTCGGGCTGGTTAGTCAGCGGTAAATCGGCGCGATGCGCATGGGCAAAATCAACCAGCTGTTTTTGTTCGGGCGGAGTAGTGGTAAGCCATTGGTATTGCGGTGCATTTAAATCAGGTTGTGGCTCTTGTATGCGGCCCGCACCGGCGGTCAGTACGCCTTTTGGCAACGGCTCGCGTTCTATTTGATTGACGGGCAGTGTGGCAAGGCTGTCCAGATAAAGTGTTGCGCGCTTAATACGCTTTTCTTCAAAAGTTAAAATGCTATCGGGTTTTAACGTTATGGGCGTATTATCATACTGCGGCCAGGGCGAGATAATCTGTTTTTTATAAAAGGCCGTCTTGATAGTATTGCCTACATAATTACTGTTTTGGGGCGATATCTTCGCCATAAACAAAACCAGCATAGCGGCACAGACAATGATTATACTTTTTTGATCGCGCGTGCTGTTAAACACAAACAGAAAGACCAGCACCGCCATGGTGAACACGTTAGTAAAATTGCTGGCTGTAAGCAGCATCACGGCCATACAAACCAGTGTCATACCCATATTTTTTTTGGTGATGAAGTACATCACACCAAAGGCATTGAGCACTGCATTGGTTGTCGAGGTATCAAAAGTTATCCCCCTGATAAAATCGCCGGTGCTGATAAAATATTTTTGAAACTGCCCCTGGTAGGTATAGGGATTCAGCGCATGGGTTTCTAAGATTATCTTCCCGATGTTTGCCAGCGAGGCTACCGTATTGATAATAAAAAACAAGAGGATGGTTTGATGGACAATCTTGGCGTCATTCCGTTCAACCGCCAGTTTAATTTGATGGACAGCCAGTATACAAAGCACCCAGAATAAAATCCCCGTCAGGAAAACCAGATTATAGTTTGGCCCTGCATAATGCCCGTTGATGAGGAAGCCTAATATTGCTATCAGAATAATCAACGGATAAAACAGCGGCAGCCTTGTCCCCTTGTATTTAAATCCGAATTTAAAATCGAAATTAAGCAGGTATATCAGCGCTATAGCCGGTATTTTGACCGCTATTTTCACGTTCAAAAACAGCAGCAAAAAGAGCAGCAGTTTCCAATCGGCATAAGCTTTCCATTTTTGGAAATTAATTGAAGATAAAAGTCTATCCATTTAGTGTACCGGTTGGGCTAAAGAGCTTGATGCCAGTAGTGGAGTTACGGGAGGAATTGGGGCGTGGTTGCCTTGACTTGCGAGATAAAGCGGTTGGTGATGCTTGCCGCCGGGGGACTCACCTGGTCATTGCTTCGCTCGACCACCCTCTCTCTTCGCCTGCGGCGGAAAGAGGGTAAAACCCGAAAAAGGTCAACCCTCTTTACCGCTTGCGGAAGAGAGGGTCGCCCAGCGAAGCGTAGGCGGGGTGAGTCTTCGGCGGTTTTTTTGCAAATGATCCAAAAAAGACCTAAAAGTCAGTAAATGGCGATCCAAAGTGATCCACTTTTATTGGCGACAATTTGCAATTAATTGACTTTCAGTAGATTCCCATTTTCAAGTGATCCAATTGATCCAAACTGATACACATTCTCATGTGGATCAGTGCATATCATAAAACCCATCGCTACCAGGGAGCCTTAACCTTCCCTTAACCAAATTATTGCATTTTACGGACAAATACCGATGTACTTTCCCCTCAATAAACATCTACCTTTACCTTCACAAAACAAACCCCAAACTACTTATGATACCAGTAAAAGGATATGCGGCGCAATCGCCGACAACCGACCTTGCCCCATGGGACTTTGAAAGACGTGAAGTGGGTCCTCACGACGTACAATTTGATATTTTATACTGCGGCGTTTGCCATTCAGATCTTCACCAAATTAAAAACGACTGGTTTGAAGGTATTTTCCCGATGGTTCCGGGACACGAAATTGTGGGCCGGGTAGTGAAAGTGGGCGACCACGTTACTAAATTTAAAGTAGGCGATCTGGCCGGCACCGGCTGTCTGGTTGACTCATGCCGCGTTTGCGATAATTGCAAACAAGACCTGGAACAATACTGCTTAAACGGCGGCTCATATACTTATAACGGCCTGGAGCAAGACAAAAAGACTCCTACCTACGGTGGTTATTCAAACAGCATTGTAGTGCATGAGGATTTCACCCTGCACATTTCTGATAAATTGGATTTGGCGGCTACTGCTCCCTTGTTGTGTGCGGGTATCACCACCTACTCGCCGTTAAGACACTGGAAAGTTGGCAAAGGCCACAAACTGGCTGTCTTAGGTTTAGGCGGGCTTGGCCACATGGCCGTTAAGTTTGGCGTTGCTTTTGGTGCCGATGTTACGGTATTGAGCACATCGCCCAACAAAAAAGCTGACGCCGAGAAATTGGGCGCTCACCATTTCGTAGTAACTACCGATCCTGAACAATTTAAAGCAGCACAAGGCACTTTTGATTTTATTTTGGATACAGTTTCTGCTCCGCATGATTTTAATGCGTATCTTAATCTACTGAAAACAAACGGTACTATAATCTGTGTAGGTCTGCCACCTGAGCCGGCCAGCATACAGGCATTTAGCCTGTTGGGCGGTCGCAGAAGCCTTGCGGGATCAAGCATCGGCGGCATTGCCGAAACTCAGGAAATGCTGGATTTCTGCGCCGAGCACAACATTGTATCAGACATTGAAATGATTGACATTAAAGATATCCACAATGCATACGACCGTATGCAGAAGGGCGATGTACGTTATCGCTTTGTGATTGATATCGCGACTTTATAATTATGTAATAAACCCACCGGGATTTAAGCCGAAAGCAGTCTATCGCTTTCGGCTTTATGCTTTTAGCTAAAAGCTGCATTTGCAAGTTTGGCTATAAGTGGCTAAGTTTGCGCCTCATTAAAAAGTTATGGCAAAAGCATCAGACATAAGAAATGGCAATATTCTTCGCTTCAACGGAGAACTTATTCAGGTAGAAGAGTTTATACACCGTACACCGGGTAACCTGCGTGCATTTTATCAGGCACGTATGCGTAATGTTAAAACCGGCAAGCTGGTTGAGTACCGTTTCCGTACAGACGAGGAGGTTGATATTGCCCGTGTTGAAACCAACGACTACCAATATTTATATGAAGATGGCGAGTCATTAGTGATCATGGACAACACCACCTACGATCAGCACAACGTACCCAAAGCATTATTTGGCCCAGCTGTGAAATTTCTGAAAGAAGGTATGAACGTTATTGTTGCTTTTGAAAGCGAAGAGCCTATCATGGGTTCAATTCCGCAATCGGCCGAGTTGGAGATTACTTACACCGAGCCTGCTGTAAAAGGCGATACCTCAAGCGGTGCCATGAAAAAAGCAACTGTTGAAACCGGCGCTGAGATCAACGTACCACTATTCATCAACATTGGTGATAAAGTTAAAGTGGATACTACCAGCGGCAGCTACGTTGAGCGTGTAAAAGGTTAATTGATATAACCATTTATATAAAAAGGGAAAGCCCTGAAGATTATCTTCAGGGCTTTCCCTTTTTATATCTTTTTGTCATTCTGAGCAAAGCGAAGAATCTTATATGAGCAGCTTACCAATCGTATAAGATCCTTCACTGCGTTCAGGATGACAAATTGATTTTCTACACATTAATCAAATCCAATCCCGAGAAATTCTTGTTTAATACCTGGTTGTTGCTTACATCCAGCCATTTATCAAGCAGCGTTGCGTAAACATCGCGGAAATCTACCTGGTACTTCAAGTCGCCGTTATCTAGGGTGGTCAGGTCGGGAGAATCATTGAAGATACCTTGTTTCTTCAGCTTACCGCCAAATACAAACACGTTGTTGGCAGTACCGTGGTCGGTGCCGTTGCTGGCATTTTGTTCTACGCGACGACCAAACTCAGAGAAGGTCATCACGATGGTATCATCCAGTTTGCCGGTAGCTTTCAGGTCTTTAATAAACGCAGCTACGGCATCGCCATAAATCTTTAATTGACGGCCCTGTTGTCCTTGCTGACCAACGTGAGTATCAAATCCGCTTAGCGACACATAATACACGCGGGTATCTAAACCAGAATTAATAAACTTAGATACATTTTTAAGCTGATAACCCAATTGCGTATTTGGATACTGCGCAGTAACGTTATAAGTTTTAGAGACTTTCTGAATATAGTCGGCTGATGAGTAGGTTTCAATCATCGTTTTATACAAATACCCCAGATTATCTTCATTCAGATTGGCATCGCCGTGGTCATGCACCAGATCTTTAAAGAAAGGCTCGCGGGTAGTTTGGTACAGCTTGTTGGGGTCCTGCACGGCAATACCTTTCATCTTAGTGCCTTTCATAGCTAAAGATAGCGTATCATCCACCTCAATAGCGGTATACGGGCTTTTGCAGTTCTGACAGTTTGAATCCAGGTAACGGCCAATCCAGCCGGTGCTCAGGAACTGGTTCGAGTCGCTTGCAGTTTGCCAGATATCCATGGAGCGAAAATGCGATCTGTCCGGATTTGGATAGCCTACCGAGTTGATAATGCTCATCCATCCCTGGTCATAAATCTCTTTCAAGGCCGACAGGCTAGGGTTCAAGCCCTGCATGTCGTTCAAAGTGATCAGATTAGGCTTGTTGATGGCGATGGTCTTACGTTTTTGATAGTAAATATCATTGCCGAAAGGTATAACGGTATTTAAACCATCATTACCACCCGATAGCTGAATGATCACTAAATTTTTATGACCTGTCAGGTCACCTTTGGCAATTGCCTCTAAAGGTTTCAAAAACGCAGGCACCAAAAATGCGCCTGATACTAATGCGGTGTTTTTTAAAAAATCTCTTCTTTGCATGACTATGCCCCCCAGCCCCCTAAAGGGGAGCTTTTGATTAATTTCTTTATTTATATTTATTAATATTCATTATCTCTACCTCCATTATCCCCCTTTAAGGGGTTAGGGGGCTAACACAGCTGATACTCCGGCGTCGAAGCTATCTGTATCACCACCGTTTTAATATCTCCCGGACGGTTTACCTCATCAATTACTGTTTTGTTGAGCTGTGGCTCCAGAAGGAAGCGCGCCATGTCCTCATGACTGATATCCTTAGGCAATTCCGTTAAAAACCTGTCCCAATCTGGTTTGGCCTGCACGCGTTTAATGACGTTGAGCTGCTGTTTACGTTGAGCTGCCAGGTATGCTTCATCTTCGGGTGTTGCTTTACCGGTAAAATCAATCACACCGGCGTTTAAAATGGTCGACGGTATCTTCATTCTATACATCAGCGACGAGCTATCTATCCAAAGCAACCCACCCGGCCAGCCTGCCACGTTGGGCGGCCTGAACAACACCTGCCCCAGGGTGCGCTGAAATTGCATCAGCACATCTGGATTTTGGTAGTTGATATAAAACTGACGGTTCAATCCCACCAAAAACTCAACCGGCGATTTCACCAGGTTGCCGATGTTCTTATCCTCATAAAACCAGTCAGACAGGAAAACAAATTTGAGCAGCGGCGTGATTTCGTAATTGTTCTTATAAAACACGTCGGCCATTTGGGCTATATGCTCCTCATCAGGTACCTCATTCACCAGGTAGCGATACAATTTGGTGCAGATAAAGGTGGCTGTTTGTTTGTTACTGAAGATGATATCTATAATATCCTCTCCGCAAAAATTGGCAGTCTGCCCTAAGAATGTTTTAATTCCGTTATCATGGGCATATTGGTTAAAACGGAAACTACCGTCCTTACCGCTATAGGCCCAACCCGTAAATGAGCGTGCCGACTCTTTGATATCCTGCTCGGTATAATGGCCGCGCCCTAAAGTAAACAACTCCATCAGCTCGCGCGCAAAATTCTCGTTAGGGTGGTTTTTCTGATTTTGCTGATTATTTAAAAACTGCAGCATAGCCGGCGTTTTGCTCACCTCAATGGTCATGGTCTTAAAATTACCTAAAGCATGCGTGCGCTCAATATTATTGAGCTGTTGCTCGTAATAAGAGTTACCCACGTTACAGGCAAAATGATTGTGCCAAAACAGCGTCATCTTTTCGCGCAACTGAGCGTCAGTAGTGCTCATTTGCTTGAACCAGGTTTCGTTCAGGTCCTTTTCCTGTTTATTTCGATCAATGTTAAGCTGTCGCTTTTCGTCTTCTGTTAAAGTTTTATAGGAGCGTGGGCGCAGATCGATATTCTCAGAAACCACTGTCAGAAGCTGTACTTTCTCAGAGGCCTTGAAAAGCTTTCTGACACTTTTCTTGATCGACCAGTTCTGTTTGTCGTGTAAGTCGGCAAAAGTGATACCGAAGCCCGCCCTGGCGTACAAATGCTTTATATGTTTTGAGTTGTTCATAATAGCCCCCAGCCCTAAAAGGGAGTGTTTTCAATTTATTCAACTATATTTTCGTGCCCTCTGTTATTCCCCCTTTCGGGGGTTAGGGGTTACGCCAACTGATACTCAGGCGATGAAACTAATTCTATCACCATCGCTTTAGTATCCGCTGAATTGTTTATGGTGTTATTTAGCGCGGCACTCATCTTCGGTTCTAACATAAATTGCGCTATAGTAATTTTACTAAGGCCTTTAGGGATGTTGTTCAGAAATTTATCCCAATCGGGCTTGGTTTGTACCTGCATGTTTACTTTGTCCTGCCGGTTATGTTGCGTAGCTAAAAAAGCCTCGTCTTCAGGATCGGCTTTACCTACGAAATCGATTACACCACCATTCAAGACCATAGACGCTATTTTGACACGATACATCAGCGATGAGCTATCAATCCAATTGCGGCCACCGGGCCAGCCAGCCACATTAGGCGGATAAAACAGTACCTGCCCCAATGCGCGCTGAAACTGCAGCAGCACTGCGGGTCGCTCATAATTGATATTAAACTGGCGGTTCAAACCAACAATCAATTCAACCGGCGATTTCACCAGGTTGCCAATATTCTTATCGTCATAAAACCAGGACGCGGCGAACACATATTCCAGTAAAGGTTTTATCTCATAATTGGCTTTATAAAACACATCGGCCATGGCATCAACATGCGCAGGGTCGGGCGTCTCATTCACCAGGTATTTGTATAGTTTATTACAAATAAAATGAGCGGTTTCCTTTTTCTCGAAAAGGATATTGATGATATCATCGCCGGTAAAATTTCCGGTTTTGTTCATGAAAGTTTTCTCCCCATCGTCATGCACAAAGCGGCGAAACTGAAACTGACCGGCTTTATCATATCCCCAGCCCGTAAAAGCACGTGCCGACTCCCGAATATCATGCTCCGTATAATTACCGCGACCTATGGTAAACAGCTCCATCAGCTCACGCGCAAAGTTTTCGTTAGGATGGCCCTTCAGGTTTTGCTGGTTATTTAAAAACTGCAGCATAGCCGGTGCCTTACTCACTTCGATGGTCATGGTTTTAAAGTTCCCCAGGGCATTGCGTCGCTGTATGTCTAACATCTGCTGGTCAAACAAACTTTGGCGCGCACGGCAGGCAAAATGGTTGTTCCAGAACAGGGCCATCTTTTCGCGCAGTTGGCCTTTAGCCGTGCTCATATAATTAACCCAGGCCAGATTAAGCTCGCGCTCTTGCTGCCGCTGTTTTTGCATAGCCATTTTACGCGCTTGGGGGTTACCACGTACGGCCATTACATAATCAAAATTCTCTTTAATCGGCGTTAGCGGCTCGTAATCAGCCGAATCTTTAAATAAGTTCCGCACAGCCTCTTTAACAGAAGTGTGTTCGGCTGCGTTAAAATCTTCGAAACTCATGCCGAAGCCAGCACGCGATACTAAGTGTTTGATTTGTTTCAAATTGGCCATAGCGGGGTAGGTTAACACCCTATTGACAAGCAATTTAACAAAAAGTTTAACGCCTTAGATTTAAATGAGATTAAAATTTAATTTTGAGGGCGATGATATTCAGGCTCGATGAACGTTTGATATTTCCTGACCCTGAACTGGCCGAACCCGATGGCTTGCTGGCTGTAGGAGGCGATCTGTCGGCCGAACGCCTTTTGCTTGCTTATAGTGAAGGTATTTTCCCCTGGTATAGCGATGACACCCCAATATTATGGTACTCACCGCATGAAAGATTTGTGTTGTTTCCGGCCGAGTTAAATATTTCGTCAAGCATGAAGCGCGTAATAAACTCGCGCTGCTTTAATATAACTTTTGATACCTGCTTTGCCGATGTAATTGAAGCCTGCTCATCCGTCCCCAGAAAAGATCAGGACGGCACCTGGATTACTGAAGATATGAAAACAGCCTATATCCATCTGCATCAATTGGGCCGTGCGCATTCTATCGAAGTTTGGCAGGGCGATGACTTGGTTGGCGGCATGTATGGTGTAGCCGTTGGTGATGTATTTTGTGGCGAAAGCATGTTTAGCAAGGTAAGCAACGCGTCAAAGATGGCGCTCATCAGCCTCATTAAGTCAGGCAAATACAAGCTGTTGGATTGCCAGGTGCATACCGACCATCTGGAATCAATGGGTGCCAGGATGATAGGCCGTAAAGAATATATGGCGATGTTGAGGGATAGTGGTGATTGATTGATTACCTTTAAAAAGTTTTGTCATTCTGAGCGTAGCGAAGAATCTTATACGTTTTGCTTGCCGCTTTTATAAGATTCTTCGCTACGCTCAGAATGACAACATAGTGAAACGGATCATCCATGCAGCAAACACCCAACACCAAAGAACGCATCATTTTAGGCATTGACCCCGGCACCGCGGTTATGGGCTACGGACTGATAAAAGAAGCCGGCTCGAAAACCGAACTTATCAGCCTGGGCGTGATTAAAATGGAACAGCTTGATGACCATATGCTCAAGCTGCAGCGCATCTTTGAAAAAACCGTCGCTCTTATTGATAATTATAAACCTGATTGCCTGGCCATTGAGGCACCATTTTATGGCAAGAACATCCAGGTAATGCTGAAGCTGGGGCGTGCGCAGGGGGTAGCTATGGCGGCAGCGCTGTCGCGCAATATTGATGTTACGGAGTACTCGCCGCGTAAGATCAAACAATCCATCACCGGCAACGGTAATGCTACTAAAGAACAGGTAGCCGGCATGCTGCAACGCCTGCTCAACTTTAAAGAAACCCCTGAGTTTTTAGACGCTACCGACGGACTCGCCGTAGCGGTTTGTCACTCGTTCCAGAAAATTACTACCACCGGCGGCGGCACCGCAAAAAAATCATACTCTGGTTGGGATACTTTTGTAAAAGACAATGTCAAACGCATCGTCAAATAATTCATTTCATAAATATTTTTGCTGGTGGCAACCTAATGCCTAAACACCTCGTCATGATAGTAATTACATGCATCAACAATCAACGTGAACGAGGCAAAAGAAAATATTTTAGCAACCCTGGCGTATTTTGACATATTCAAATACCCTCTAACCAGCGGCGAAATATATCTGTTCCTGAAGAGTAAACATCATCAGGCAGATTTTGAGCTAGCGCTAAGGTATTTGGTTGCCCACCGGGCGGTTTATCAGTTTGGCAACCTTTACTCACTTAAAAATGATTACGCGCTTGCAACACGCCGCTACAACGGCAACCAAAAAGCGGCTGAGTTGATTAAAGTCGCCCAAAAAATTGGCGATTGGCTGATCCGTTTCCCTTATGTACGCGGCATTGCTATCTCGGGTTCATTATCTAAGAATTATGCCGATGAACACTCGGACATCGATTTGTTCATCATCACCGCAAAAAACCGGCTGTGGATAGCCCGCACACTAATGCATACCTTCAAAAAGCTGACCTTCCTGGTAAACAAGCAGGATTACTTCTGCATGAACTATTATATCGACGAAGCTCAGCTGGAAATCAGGGAAAAAACAATCTACACCGCGGTTGAGGTGGTTACACTTATCCCATTACAGGGCGATACTGTAATGGAACAATTTTACGCAGCCAACAGCTGGACCCGTGAGTATCTGCCCAATAAAATCATGCGCTTGTCGTCAGCCAAACCTTTAAGGCCGTCTATATTTAAAATACTGTTTGAAAAGCTATTTAATAATTTTATTGGTGACGCTATCGATACGCTACTGATGAACGTCACTTCGGCTCGCTGGATTAAAAAAACCGAGCAGAAAAAAGTAGACTCAAAAGGCGCTGTGATGGCTATGGATACCGGTAAGCACTACGCCAAACCCGACCCGAAAAATTTCCAGGCAAGACTGCTGGCACAATATGAAAACAGGATATCACAGATGGTGATTGAGCCGCCTAATGTGCTGGCGAATTGAATAATGCTTAATAATTCCCCTAAAAGGCCTGTCACCCTGAGGCTCTCCTTTTTGATTTGGCATGATCACCTCTTCCTCAAAGAAACAATATAATAATCCCCAACCTCTCTCCAAAATCTACTAAACTTCAACCTATCCTCCCACTTCTTCAAAAAGCTATAAACGCGCGGATACCGCTCGGCAAAATGCTCGATGTATGATGGCGGCACAATAGTGCACAGGCCCTCAATCGACAAAACCTCCATCGAACCCTTAACCTGCTCCATTATGTATGATGGAGCATAGTACCAGCAGGTAAAATAGGTGCCCTCTACATGCGCTTTCACGCCGTTTTTACTGAACCAGCGGCGGGTGGCGGTCCTGAACATCCCCTTAAAAATCAAAAGCGATTCCCACATGCAAAAGCCGGGCAGTATTACCAGCGTTGCAACGCCGCCGTCAGTTAACAGAGCGGGTAAAGAGTGCAAAACTTTATCCAGTTCGCCGGTGCAATTAAGGCCGGCAAAGTTGGAGAATATCTGATCGAATGGGCCCTGGTTTTTGAGCTCATTAAGACGGGTAAACGAGCAAATTTCCGTTGATATTAAATTGCTCAGTCCATGCAGCGCAGCTTTTTCGCGAAGTTTTTGCTGCATGCCTTCGGCAATATCGGTAGCATGTACTTTGTGGCCCAGGCCGGCAAAAAAAGTGGCGTCTTCGCCGGTACCGGCGTTAAGTTCAAGGATGAATGAGCTTGGCTTCAGATATCGCAACACATGCGCCCGCACCCGCTCGCGTTTATAGTTCACGATGGTATTTGACGAATAGACCTCATCAAACACTGCCGACTGTGCCGAAAATGCCTCGGCAGCCTTTTGCTCGTTGATATGTATAGTGCGGGCTTCCATCAGGCTTTTTCCAGTTGATTCAGTTTCAGTCGTTCAATAAAAGTAGCCGGGGTATAATAAAGTACCGACAGCGCTTTTTTCAGGCTATTTGCCGTAATGTGTTGCGGCTCTTTAAACAATTTTAGCAGGCTATTTTTAGCCAGGTGCATGTGGTAGTTTTTATGGACGTACTTATGCAGCTGTTTATAAAAACTGGCCGGGAAGGTATTGCTGAACATCAGCGCCATCTCGTCCGAGTCGGTCCAGTTGGTTTTCTTTTTGAGCTCGGCTTTTACCCGATCATAGAACACCGTGCCTGGCAGCGGATAAGATACCGAGATGCCAATCTCAAACGGCAACAGCTCATTGATCATCGCTATGGTTTTTTTGATATCAACCTTGTCCTCACCCGGATATCCAAATTGGATAAAAAACGATGGTTTGATGCCCACCTTTTTCATGTTTTTTGTGGCGATGTGAATCTGTTCGATCGTGGTGCCCTTATCCATAGCATCCAGTATTTTTTGCGAACCGCTCTCGGCGCCTATCCAGACGTTTTCACAGCCGGCATTGGCCAGGGCCTGAACCAGGTCTTCGTCTACCAACAAGTCAGCGCGCGACTGTATCTTGAATCGCGTGCGCAGATTTTCCTTTTTCATCAGCTCCGCAAACTCCATTACCCAGCCGGGCTTCAGTCCGAAGATATCATCACAGAACCAGATATGATCAATCGGGAAACACTCTTTCAACATCTTCAACTCCTGAATCACATTCTGCGGACTGCGGGAATTATACCGGTTGCCATAAATAGGTTTCGCGCACCAATTGCATTTAAACGGGCAGCCCCGGGTGGTGCCCATGTTAATGGAGAAATAACCCACATGTTTTAACCAGCTATCGCGATAGGGCTGTATGTCCACCAAATCCCAGGCGGGTAGCGGTAAGCTGTCCAGATCTTTCAATACCGGGCGAGGTATAGTTTTCTGCGGATGGCCATCGGCATCTAAATAAGAAACACCGGCTATCTGAGTGACGTCTGTTCCGCCGGCTCTGAGATGGTTGCATAACTCCAACAGCGTATGTTCAGCCTCGCCGATCAACACATAATCGGCACCTTCTCTCAGGTACTCGGCGTAGCGGTCGGTGGAATCTGAGCTGGAAACTATTACCGTACACCCGCACTCTTTGGCCATCTTTAGCATATCAAAAGCAGCTTCACGCATATTGGTGAGGCACATTTTGGTGAGGTAGTTAAAGCCGTCGTCATACAACACAAAAAAGTCGGGCCGGGTGGTATCCAGTACCGGCCCAACTTCCAGGGGATCGGCGATGAACATCGTATCAAACAATGAAACCTGGTAACCATGCTCACGCATCAGCGCGGCCGCATATAGCGTACCCAGCGGCGCATATGGCTGGCCCATGCCCCATTGCTTCGGGTCGAACCGCAAAAAATAAGAGTGCGAAAAAAGTATCTTATTCATATCAATTGCTCCCTGCCTTTAATTTATAGATGTTATAACTATACAAGCAGGTATCGAACTTGTAATTTTTTGCCACCAACGAGTCGACATAGTTAAGCAGATCGGTGCCTACGTATTGGCGGTATTGTGCAAACATGGGCACCAGTATCATGCCGGGCTTGTTTTGTTGCATATCGCGGTAAAAGTGCTGTTTGGCTACCTGCGTTTGCGTAACATTAAAGTAAATGGTTGGCGAAAGGCGCTCTGTATAAGCCTGTACCTGCCCGCCAAACCCGGCTACATACACTTTTTCTGTTATAGGAGTATGGTTGCGCACCCAAAGGCCCAATTTGCGGCACAAGCCTTCGTCGGGTATTGTATAAGGTTGGCGGCTATAATTTTCGCTAACAAAAGGCTCGGGCATAAACACGCGTTTAAGGGTAACCACCGGTTCCAGGAGTTTTGGAAAAAAACAAACCCAGACCGCCAGCATTACGTAAGGCATGGGTAGCTTATAAGTATCTATGATATGCGCAGCGGCTATCGCTCCAGCCAGTGATAACGGTGGCAGCAGATCTTTAAGGTGCACACGAGCATAGTTGCCAATGATATTAATGCCGACGATCTCTAATATAATCCACACCATCAGCCAGTCGACTTTTCTTTTCAGGATAAGGTAACCAACAACCAGCGGATAAAAAAGTACAAGCTCCGAGTAAAAAAACATATTGAAGCCCATCTCAAACTTCCAGAGCAGGTAATGGTCTGATGTGCTGCCGGCACCAAAATTATCGGCTAATGTAAATACATAGATGTCGCGCAGGCTTATCCCGGTTAACAAACAGATTGCTGCGAAGCAAAAAACGCCGGCCGCTAAGCCCAGAAAAAAAGTAAGTGTAAAAACCTTGCGCCGGTATAACGATGCTAAAAATAAAGCGACAATGGCAAACACAGCAGACAACCTGAAAGCTAAACTCAGGGCCGCCAAAAAGCCACTGATAAAATAACCCCGGCCATTTACCGCCTTAATAAAAAAATAAACCGACAGAATGATAAACAGCACCTCAAAGGTTTCTGTATATGAGGTGTATCGTGCATCAGTGCAATGCCATAGTAATGACAGGCCGTAAAACGATATTGCCAATATGCCAGCACGCTCGCCAGACAAAAGTTTGGCTATTTTGTACAGATAATAGATACCTATACACTCGCAGGCTGCACCCAATACGCGCGGAAACCAATAGTTAACACCGAACAGCCTATCAGACAATCCGTATATAGCATAAAAAAAGGGCGATTTGTTATCTGCTCCTCCGCTGTAAGGCGCCAATCCATTGCGAAACCAGTTGCGCCCGATATAATGCGCCATAGCTTCGTCTAACGACAAGGCAAAATTATTGCTGAATAAAGTAATAAACAACTGCAAACCAGCCAGCACCAGTATTATTTGCACAGGCTTTATCTCCAGGCGGCTTATGGTTTGTCTAATGCTCATGTTGAAGTATTATTGATTGGCTATTAGGTTCGTGCGCGGCAACAGGTTTAATGCGCACACGCATTTAACACAGGTGTTGTTTTTGCTCATGTCGAGCGTACGCCTGAAATCAATCGCTTTATCGCTATTTAATATTCCGGTTAATGAGTCCTGGTGGATGTTGCCTATGATGTCATGAAAAAAGCAAGGCCGCACGTTACCATCTGCCTCAATAACAGTAGAAACCCACGGCGCATTGCACTTTTTATAGGGGAAAGGGTTCAGCTTATAAAAAGCTGCATAATAATTATAGATGTCGCTGATCTTGGCCGGCGACTCTGCAATGTATCGGCTATTAAAATCTTCTGTATGACTTAAAACTTCGTCTATTACTTCTTTTAATTCGGGCAGCTCCTGTTCACTTAGCATCACCTCATGCTGGCGCGGCTCGGCCCAGGCAGTTTGGCGGTTAAAGGCGTGGCTGCTCACATCGGCCGGTAAAAAGCTGATCTGGTCAATACCCATATTTTTTGCTGCCGCGATGATATTGGGCCAGTTTCTGAAATTGATGCGATGGATAACCGAGCGGGCCGTAATACGGTACGACGGATTCAACGCTTTCAGATATTCAACGCCTTCCTTTAGTTTTTTAAACGCGTTTGGTATGTTCCGTATTGCGTCATGCATCGGCTCGTCACCGTCCAGCGAGATCACAATATCATCCACCCATCGCAGCAAATCATCTGCATTATTTTTCAGTGTGAGGCCGGTGCTCAGTAAACTCACCTTCATACCCCTCGATTTCAATATCTTACAAAGCTCAAAGAAATTGGCATTCAGCAATGCTTCGCCACCAGACATCACCACCTGCTTTGTGCCAAAATCTCTGAGCGAGCTTAACAAACCGCCAATATCCTGCGGCGTTAGTTGTTTGAGGTTCTTATTGTCTTTCCAGATATCGCACATCACGCAACGGCAGTTACAGGCGCTATGCGGCATCAGTATCACCACCGGCAGTGCCAGTATGCGATGCGTTTGCAGCGTGCGGTAACGCTTGTAGGTATGTACTATTGATTGCATGTTATTTGGTAATAGTTATCCAGTAAAACGGATCTTTTTTAAACAAACGATTCAGCAACCCGGTAGGGTCAAACAATATCTTGTACTTAAATCCCCAAAACTCGCTGATAGAATGATGGAAATAATGATCGGCCATTTCAGGGATGCCCATGTCTTTATAATAGTTGCGGCAACGTTCGGCAGCTATAATAGCGGCGGCGGCATCATAAAATGGGGTGTCGATGATGTGGATCTCGCCACCGCGGTTCAACAGCCGCTCGGCTAATCTTAATACCGATACCAATGATGGAAAGTATTGCAGCGACGCTGCGAAAACAATCACATCAAAACGCTCTTTGTCGAAAGTATTCTCATTAAAGGCGTCGCAGGTAAAATCAAGGTTGGGCATCCTGAAAACACGCATTGCCTGCCTGATCTCGGCCATATTAATGTCCAGCCCGGTGACATAAGTTTGCGGCAGACCGGCCATCTTTGCCGACAGCCAGCCATTACCGCAACCCACCTCCAATATTTTCAAAAATTTGCGTTTCTTGCCTAAATAAGCCAGTAACCTGTTGCTCGAGCGTCGTCGAATTTCCCATTCTTTTGAATATATACTAAAATCAGGCAGAGCCGCTAGTTGTGCGTCGGTATATACTTTTTTTTCGTAAGTGCGCACAGCGCTATACAGCTCTTCAAAATCCGCATTGCGCGGTTTATGATGTTTAACAGCCCTATGTTGTGCACTGATGTTCACGACTCCTGAAATTAAAATCCCTGTATTTCGGGCTGGCGATATTTCCATACCCGTTGTAATAATTTGATCTCGTAGGGGTATTTATACAGATTGATCTTATAGCGCAGGGTAGACACCGCTTTAATAGCCACACGTTTCAACGAGTTTAAGCGAATGTCAGTTGTGGTGGGATAAACGCCATTGAGCACTGTTTCAAAATTCCTGATCTTGTCAATCATCTCGGGCGTTAGCCATGGCGTTAACGGATTCTTCCGTAAATCAAAATTTTCCCAGGCCGGGCTTATCCAGTCATCCAAAGTTTGGGGGAATTTGAAGCCGCTTTCTAACACCTGCTTATACATCTCAGAACCCTCGGTAGGTACCGGACTGTAGGTATAAATAATGATCTCTGTTTTAGGGTTGATGGCCTTTACTTTTTTAATAAAATCTATCTCAAAATCAATCTGTGCCATTACCTGCTCTGGTGTGGGCGCCGGCGTGCCCAATACAAATGAGTACTCGGGGATGATATCAAACTTTTTCAAGCGTTCGGCAAATTCCAATATCTGCGCGCCGGTTTGTGTACCGCCTTTATCCATTTGCCCCAGGATAGAATCATTACCGCTTTCGGCGCCAAAAAAGATGATCTTGCATCCTGCGCGACGGATGGCCTCTAGCGACGAATCCTTAAACTTGTGCATGGTATCTATTCTGGCCATACCCCACCAGGTCATGTTTTCAGGTTCAATAAGTTTGGCAAATTCAACAGCGCGTTTCTCTGACACAAAGAAGTTATTGTCATGAAACTCGATAGCTGTAGCACCCCATTTATCTTTGATATACTTTATATCGTTATACATGTTTTGTGCCGATTTGCCTTTCCACCTTGCTTCGTAAATAGGCACTACTGCACAGAATGAGCAGGTAAATGGGCACCCGATGCTGGAATGATAAGCCAATGTTTTTTCGCCCAGATAAGTCTTACCCAAAAATTTCGGGATAGCATACATGGTGTTTAGCTTATCGTAAGGCAATGGCGGCAAGGCGTCCTGGTCAATCAGGTCTTCTTTGGCATTTTTTACAATGCGGCCATCAGCTCCCTGATAAATCAGGTTTTTTATGAATTCATATGGCCGGTCGTTTTCTAAAGCATCAATCAGGTTCGGGAACGCATTATCGCCGGGACCATTGATGATAAAATCAACGATATGCGAATACAAAACCGACTCAGGCTGGTTCGACGGAAAATATCCGCCCCAAATCATTTTCACCTGCGGATATTTATGCTTTACCGCCTTGGCAGCCGCAATGGCTTGCTTTAATTGCGGACCAGGCATCACCGTAAACCCCAGGTATTTGTACTCGCCGGTTTCAACATAGTTCATTATCTTTTGCACCGGGTCGGTCTCGCAATTGCCATCCACAATCACCCAATCATATTTGCCCTCGACAGAGGCTGCAATGTTCAGGATAGAGTTAGGTATCCGGTACTTGGCGTTAGCGCTTTTGGGGTTAAACAATAATATCTTACTCATTGGTTTTTAATAGATGAAAAGCTAATGGTGATAAGCCCTGCAACCCATCACCATTAAAGAGAAACTAAAACTAAATCTACATTCACACAATTATCAACAGAGTTACGCCCTCCATATAACAAAGGTTGCCCGTGTTCCTGAAAAAAGTACCGGGGGCAACCCCCGGCGCTTACCCACCGTAATTGATTCTATATAAATTATTAAAGCCCACTTTCATCATGAACACAGCGACAGCGATGAGCAGCCCTCTGAACGGTTTGGTATCAGCCTTTAAAAAGTTAATTCAATACAAGCCGCTTACCGAAAAAAAATCGGCCGAGGCGTACGACTTGTGGGCCGGAAACTACGATGCGCAGCCCGGCAACCTGATGCTGGATATGGATGAAGAAATATTTGGCAAATTGCTGGCAGAGGTTAACATCAAAGGCAAACAAGTTGCCGATATTGGCTGCGGCACCGGCAGGCACTGGCCCAAATTATACGCAGGAAAACCGGCGAGTTTAACCGGTTTTGACGTATCGGCCGGGATGCGGCACCAACTGGAACAGAAATTCCCTGAAGCTAAAACTTACCAGATCACCGATAATTTATTTAAAGATATTCCGGATGCTACTTATGATGCGGTGATATCGACGCTTACTGTCGCCCATATTGAAAACCTGGAAGAAGCGCTGGGAGCCTGGTGCCGCATGGCAAAGCCAAAGGCAGATATGATCATTACTGATTTTCACCCCAACGCGCTGGCCCATGGTGGCAAGCGTACCTTTAAGTATGACGGCGGCAGCATATCCATCCAAAACTTTGTGCACTATGTGTATGATATTGAGCAGATATTGCAAAGCCATGGGTTTAGACTGGCCACCAAACTGCAAAAGACGGTTGATGAATCAGTAAAACATTATTACGAGGCGCAGAATGCCCTGCATGTTTATGAAAAATTTAAGGATATGCGTATCATTTACGGTATCCATTTAACCAGAGGTTATGATATTGAATAACGTTACCACCATTACAGGTAACGGCCCCACTAATATCCCACTCAGCAATGGTCATGTGTCGCCGTCGGCCAATAGTACGGCCGGCGCTGTAATTTTGGAAATGGATGGTGCGTTGGCTTTTCGGGGCCTGATTAACTGGCACGACCATCTGGATTTTAACCTTTTCCCCCAACTGGGCGACAGGACATACGACAATTACACTGAGTGGGGTAATTATATCCATGCCCATTATAAATCAGAGATAGCAGCGGTTTTAAAAGTACCTGCCGGTCTCAGAACAAACTGGGGGATATTCAAAAATCTGCTTTGCGGCGTGACGAGCGTAGTAAATCACGGCGAACAACTGCCGATTAAAAATTCGTCGATAACCATTGAGCAAGGGCACAGTATACACTCCGTACAATTTGAAAAGCAATGGAAGCTAAAGCTCAATAATCCATTCAAGCGCCATCTACCGGCAATGATCCATATCGGCGAGGGCACGGATGAATTAGCTAACGAAGAGATTGACCGGCTTAACCGCTGGAATTTACTCAGAAAAAAACTCATCGGCATACACGGCATTGCGATGACGGAGGAGCAGGCCAGAAACTTTGAGGCATTGGTTTGGTGCCCCGGGTCGAACTATTTTTTGTTTGACCAAACCGCCAACATCGATCGTCTTAAAAAAAACACCCGCATACTCTTCGGAACGGACTCAACCCTTACCGGCGATTGGAATATCTGGGAACATATTCGCCTGGCCCGTAACACCCGGATGCTCAGCGATGCTGAATTGTATGATTCAGTTTCCATGAGCGCCAATCACGCTGATGACAACGGTAGCATGGTGGTGATTAAGCGCAAAGCAAATACCGACGCGTTCGACACGTATTTTGACACAGACCCTGCTGATATTCTTTTGGTGGTACATCAAGGTCAGATCCGTTTGTTCGATGCTTCTTTGTTTGATCAGTTAAAGCATCTCGATATAAAGCGTTTTAGCCAAATAGAAATAAACGGAAGCTGTAAATACGTTGAAGGCAACTTACCCGCGTTAATCAAACAGATCAAAACATATTATCCCGAGGCAGCTTTTCCAATATCAGCTGATTGATTATGCATTATGTCTCATTGATTTATCAATATGATGGCACCTACAACTCGCCGCAGCCATGGTTAAACCGGGTGAGGGCCTATGGCGGTGTGTTGGAAGCGTTGGCTTTGCACGCCAGGGTAACCCATGTAGTGCAGATAGATTATGAGGGGGAGCTCACACACAATGGCGTAAAATATCAATTTGTAAAATATAAGGATGAACGACCTTTGTTTCCGCATCAGCTACATCTGTTTATAAAAAGCCTCTATCCGGATGTGGTACTGGTTCATAGTTTTAACCATCCGCTGCAGGTGGTTCAGTTAAAATTGGCGCTGCCCTTTAAAACACGCATCATCGTACAAAATCATGCCGAGAAACCGGCTGTAGGATTTCGCAAAGCTTTGCAACAGCTGGCTGATAAATGGATAGATGCTTATTTGTTTGCATCAAAACAAATGGGCCTGGATTGGGTAGCAAAAGGTAACATCGCATCGCCAAAAAAAGTGCATGAAGTGATGGAACTTTCGTCGGTATTTTATCCGGTAGATCGGCAGATCGCGCGAGAAAAAACCGGTGTCGATGCCGAAAAGGTATACCTCTGGGCCGGCAGGTTGGACGCCAATAAAGACCCCATCACCGCGGTAGTAGCATTTTTAAAATTTGCTGCGGCTAACCCCAAAGCCCGGCTTTACATGCTCTATCAAACAGAAGACCTGCTGCCGCAAATAGAACAATTGTTAAATCAAGCGCCCAATCCCGACGCAGTAGAACTAATTGGTAGTGTCACACACGATGATATGTTATACTGGCTTAACAGTGCCGACTTTTTCGTGGCGGCTTCCTATTATGAAGGCAGCGGGACGGCTTTGTGCGAGGCCATATCGTGTGGCTGCGTGCCTATAGTTTCTGATATATTTTCTTTCAGGATGATTACCGACGATGGTAAAATAGGGCTATTGTTCTCGCCCGGTAAAGAGGATGAATTGCTGCTGGCCCTGAGCAAAAGCCAGAACCTGGATTTGTCCGCACAACGCGAAAAGGCGCTGGCCTATTTTAAATCGAATTTATCCTTCGGGGCCATCGCTCAAAAAATTCAGGCCATCGCAATTTCGTTATGAAGTACAGGCTGGTACAGGGCCATAATTTCACGGGCCATCTGTGTAACGCTTTGAATTAATACCGGCTGATGGTCGCGGTTATCATCCAGTAAAATCTGCAAAGCGGTTTGGGCCATCGCTTCGACATCATTAACTATATAATGGTTCTTGAACGCTTTACCAATAGGGCTGGTAAATGAAATGACATGCGCCCCGGCATATAATGCTTCCAACGTTACTGTACTAAAGCCTTCGTAACTTGAGGGGTGCAGCAACAGTTTAGTGCGCTGCATCATGCGTAAAGTTTGAGCATGGGGCAGGCTGCCGGTAAAGGTAATGTTATCCAGTAAACCGTAGGCAGTAACTTTGTCTTTCAGGCTTTGAAGCTCCGGTCCGTCGCCGCAAATAGCTGCTTTAATATGGGGAAAAGTGCGTTTCAAGGCTTTTACCACCTCAACTAACAAATGATATTGCTTTAACGGTATAAGCGAACCTGCGCCCATGATATCAATGTCCCGCACGGCGGGCGGTATACCAAACATACGCGGATCAATCCCGCTAGATATCAGATGCTGAGGCCTGATGCCGTAATTTCTTTCAAATTCCTCCTGCAAAAACTGCGATAAAGCAATAAGGTTACCACCATCTGTCACCATCTTGCTCACATAGCGGTTACCGGCCCTCGCATCCTGCCCCAATAACCAGGCAAAGTGTCGCAGCTTATTTTTTTTGGCAAACATATGGCCAACAAAAGCGCATTCATCCAGCCAAAAGCTCAGAAGTCCAATCACCTTGCTTTTTTTATTCAGCTGTTTCAGTTGTTGATAGGCACGAAACCAGATCACCCGCCTGGACACGCCGCCTTTGCTCTTTCCGCCTAAAGCAATTATGCGTATGCCCTTCCAATCATATTCGCGCGCCTGGAAAGGGTATTGAAATGCTATCACCACAATATTCAACCACGGGTAGGTATGGCGCAACACACGGATAAACGTCTGCCTGTCAGGCAGACAAGTGGTATCTGCTTCGTTTTCGGGGAAACCCGGGGTCAATATAATGAGCGTATTACGCATAAACAGCTATTTCGGGGGTTATTATTTTATCACAAAAATTAAGGCTGGCACTACTGTGGGTAATCAGGATGATCATTTTGCCGCGGCGCGTTAATTGTTTCAGCTTATCAAGGATTGTACGTTCTGATTGCTCATCCATTTCAGAAAAAGCCTCGTCGAGCACCAGCAAATCAAAATCATGGTATAAGGCGCGCGCCAGCATCAAACGTTGTCGCTGGCCGCCGCTGATGTTTTTACCGTTCTCGCGGATAAATTCGTTTACGCCGTTTTCATAACTCATCAGCAAATCGTCCAAACCACAAAAATTGATCACTTCATTTAGTTTTTTGTTGTCGTAAACATCATCAGACAGCGTAATGTTTTTCGCAAGCGTATCATTAATAATGAATGATTGTTGTTTAACATACGATACCCGATTTAAAAAGCCCTGTCGTTTTATCCAGTTGGTGCGGGCGTCATTAAACAGGATATTTCCTTTATGATGTTTTAGAAAACCCAGCATCAGCTGGATAATAGTGGTCTTGCCCTTACCGGACGCAGCAGATAATCCCACAAAATCACCCTGCCGAATTTCGAAGCTCAGATTATTCAGAACATAACTTCTGTTATACCTGAATTTGACATGATCAAACATTATCGACTGCAAATGCGCCGCTTCATCCTCAATCTGAATCTGATCGGGCACCGGCTGCAGGTCTTCTACACTGAAAGCATAAGTTTTGATCTGGCTGCTGCTGTTCAGTATTTTTATAATTCCGGGGATGATCTTATAACTGGCCGCCATAAACACACCGATGGTCAGCAAACTCACGGCCGGCACACCCGACGAAAACTTATTGATGGCAATGAGCACAAAAAAGCCCCAAATGGCAAAAACCTCAACCAGTCGCGATGTTAATCCCTGCAGTGTTTGTTGTGTGGCGATGTTATTATTGAGCTTTAACTGCTGATCGTGATATCGCCTGACAAAAAAATCGTCCTTACGATAAACATTGCTTTCAATATAGCCCGCCAGCGATTCATTTAAATGCTGAATAACCTTTTGACTCACCACGCGGTTATTATTGCGGATGGCTTTCAGTTTATTGCGGATAAAATTGGCCAGTATCACCACCGGCGGCATCAACAACAAAAGCAGCATAAAAAACAGGTCCGGGTGCCAGAGCAACACACCAACAATGGTAATCAGAATCAAAATAGCCTGCGACACCACCTGCTGCACATTGGTAAGAATATAGGTACTAAACTCAATAGGCTGCTGACTGATGCGCCTAATAAGCACCGATGAATCGGTATGAATAAAACGCAGGTAATCGTCTTTTAGATAAGTGCGGATGTTGCGCTCAGATAATCGCGAGGCGATGCTAAAGAAAAAGTTTTGCTGAGCACGCGAGTTGAGATAACCTATCCAGTTTTTTAGTCCGAAGAGCACCAGAAACAGACCGATAAACAGCAGCGAGTCGCGATTCAGCAAAGCCGACGGCAAAAAAGACAATACAGCAGGCTCCTGATTTTTGAGGTAGAAATTGATCACCACCAACATCATCCCCAAAAAAACTATATCCAGTACGCCCATTACCAGGTCAAAAAAAGTGAGCTGCACCAGCTTCGCTTTTTCGCGCGGTTCAAGAATATTGAGGATGCCGTTAATGATCTGTTTCAAGCGAGAGGCAATATATTGTTCAACCTTTTAAACAATACGGGCAGAATAGCCTCGGCGTTGCCTACAACATCACATGTATTGACGATCCAGCCAAATCGCCATCAGGCATATCCATCATTTGTTTGACACCGCCAATATTTAACACAACAGACACCTTTTTATGGTCAGGGTTAGACGCCCATACGCCTGTTACCTTACCTCTACGTTTCTCGCAGATAACCATGCAGGGCTTATCGCTGGATATCGGCATTCCATCAGCCTTAAACGTGCTCGGCTCGTAAAATACTGCGATCACTTCTGTAGCTGTGCTTATGGCTTGCAGTTGGGGCGTGTTAACTAAAATTTTTACATCAGGGCCCGGCTTAGCTTTAACCTGTTTCAAGCTGACATTAGGTTTAATAATATACGCGTAGTTGTCTTTTTGATTATGTTCGATGAAGGTAGTAGTTATCTGCCCGCTTATCGAAGCATCATTTTCGGCATCATTGCCGTTAATGCCTGTCCAGCCTGAGCGGCGGCATTCTGTACGCGTTTTTACCTGCTGATCTTTCCCCGGAAAATAATAAGCTTGGTTATCGCGCCATAACCAACCATTGCCTTTTATGAGCTGGCCGCTGTGAAAACTTTGGTCGACTGTAGTAACCAGGTTCTTTTTTTCCGGCGATGATACGCCTGCGCCCAGTGCTACCAGCATATCATTCACCATAAAATAGCTTTTGTGCGCCCGGATGTTCAATCGCTGATAATCCATGGCGATGGCACCAACCTTACCGTCGGATACCTGGCCGACGAATGTGCCTTTGTTGCTTGAGGTCAGGGCCAGCTTACTGGTGGGATCGATCGTAGTATCGCAAGTAGTACCGGGAAGCATAGTCCAGTTCCAAACCGCAGGAATGTTGTCATATTCTTTGCCTGTGCTTTGCACTAATGCCAATCCGTCATTCAAAAAGGCGCCTTTTAAATTTTCGGCGTTGGTACCTACCTCAACCCGACTTACAAACGGGCCGTGCATTTTAACGCTCATCATGTACCGATCTTTTTTGAGCTGTACCATGTAATCGCTCGCCCAGAAATTTTTGTTGGCAGCCATGGTACAGGCCGATTGATCTTTATCGGCAAAGCCATCCAGCATCAATTTGCAGCCCAGACTTTTGTCGAACGATTTGATGAGCTCAAACAGCTCATGCAGATTTTCGCCACGTTTTAAGCCGGTATTTATCCTCAATTGCCTGCCTATGGCCGGGATGTCCATCACTTTGCGATATACGCACCAGCGCAGGCCATCGGTACAATAATCAAATACCATTTTTTGCTTGTCCTTGTCAAAAGCCAAAGGCGTATTTGCGCTCACCGACATCCAAAACAGCAAACTATTTACAAACGACAGTCCGTAATTGCCCATCTGCATCATCGGCCCGTGTTGGTGGAACGAATAATCAGGCTCAATACCCTCCTGGGTGCTCATCGTGATAACGCCCTGCATACCGGCAATGGCATTGGCAAAAGCTTTATAATCGTTATGAATTAAAGCTACGCGCGCCTCATTATCCAACTGCCAGATCAGGTTTTGACCAGTGGCCTTATGAACCGGTATTCGGGTTACGATCACGTTATTTAGAAAATCCATTTCCTGCTGGTCGGCCTTATCCCCCAACTGCAAAATAGCGCTGCTGTAGGCTAAAGGCACATTGATGTTGTTGTGCCACCAGTTGTCGCATTTAAAATCATTTTTGATCCAAAAATGCAGGGCTTTGTGTGCAGCAGTAAGATATGCCGCATCATGCGTTTTAAAATAGGCACGGTTAAGCAGCAGCACCCTGTACAAATGCCACGAAGGTTTCCATGCACCGCGGGTTTGGCTGGTGTAATTAATGTCGGGCCAGCTGCCATCGGCGCTTTGTAGTTTTAGGTAGCCGGCGGCGTTGGTATTATATTTAATGTCGTCTGTTACTGAAAAACCGCGCTCGGTAGCGTAGGTTTTGTCGGATAACAACATCTGCCGGCAACGGTCATGGATTTGACGAACTACAGCGTCTGAGCCATCTGTTTGCGCATAACCGATACCGGGTATCAAACAGACCAATAAAATAAATACTTTTATAATCTTAACAGGTAAATTCATGGCTATCTGTCAAATGTAATTATTTGTGTGATACCTTATTGTCTTAACCCGATCATTAAATGAAAAAGATCTTTACTACCATCCCCACCCTACTTATGCTGTGCATGAGCGCTTTTGCCCAAATACCATACGGGCATAATGATACCACCGGCAAGTTTTATAATGTGCGGGGTATTAAAATGTATACTGAGGTTTACGGCAGCGGCAAACCTTTGCTGCTTATTCATGGCAATGGCGGCAGCATGAGTTCATTTGGTAACACTATTCCTTACTTCGCTAAAAAATATAAAGTGATAGCAGTGGACAGCCGTGCACATGGCCGCACCAAAGACGACCGCGACTCATTAAGTTTTGAAATGATGGCTGATGATTTTGATGCGCTGCTTACCGCAATGCATATTGATTCGGCTTATGTTTTGGGTTGGAGCGACGGCGGCATTAACGCCCTGGTGCTTGCTATGCGACACCCGGATAAAGTGACCAAGCTGGCCTCGACCGGTGCTAACCTTTGGCCCGATTCTACCGGACTGATCCCATCCTATTGGAAGGGCGAACAACGGGACTATGCCAAATGGCAGCAACGCATGCCACTAAAGGATGCAGCAACAAGAAATACCTATAAAATATTTATGCTGGATTTTAATCAGCCTAATATTCCGCTGCTTGCATTGCGGGCCATTAAGGCGCCTTCGCTGATTATTGGTGGCGATCATGATCTGATACCGGTACACCACACGGTTGATATTTACCGCAATATCCCTAACGCACAACTATGGATTGTGCCAAACTCAGGCCATGCCACTCTTGTTGAGCATCGGGATGAGTTTAACCGCATTGTGGACGACTTTTTTAGTAAGCCGTTTAAAAGGCATGGGTAGGAGAATATTTTTGTCATTGCGAGGAGGAACGACGAAGCAACCGCAAGGAGAAAAGTTCGCGGTTGCCACGCTTCGCTCGCAATGACAAATTTTTTCTATTTTATTAAAGCTGCTTTACCTTAATATTCTTAAACATCACCGGTCCGTGGTGATCTTGCAATTGGATACGGCCTTTTTCAACCATACCAAATACCGGCTCTACTTTACTGAACTTGCTTTTGGCTACGCCGGCAAGGTACTCCTGGCTGCCGCGGGTATATTCTAATATCTTTTTGCCGTTTACCCAGTGCTGTACATTGTTGCCTTTAACTCTGATACAGATAGAGTTCCACTGACCCGGAGGGTTTACCTTTTTGTTGGCTTCAACCGGTGGCAGTACATCGTATAATGATCCCAGCAGGTGGTTTGCCAGTTTATTGTCTTCGCCGTTAACATCGTCAATGATCTGGAACTCGCAGCCCAGGTTACCACCTTTGTCGTATTTATGGCAGAAGTATTTGATACCGGTGTTGGTGCCCGGCTCGATATTAAAATCGGCACAAAACTCAAAATTACCGTACTCGTCGGCAGTATAAATATCGCCGCCGTTAGCGCCTTTCTTTAGAGTTAAAGCACCGTTCTCAATCTCCCAGCCACCCGGAGCTGCGGTTACAGGTGTGCCGTCGGCCTTTGTCCAGCCGTTGGTGGTACCATCAAAAAGCAGTTTCCAGTGTTCGGCTTTTTCTTTTTTGGTTAATGTGTTATCTTTTGTTTTTTGGCTGAAGGCAGGATACATAGCTGCGCCCAGCATAAGGGTTAAAATAAATTTCTTCATAGTTTTAATTGGATTGTTCCAAATATATCAAATTATCGCACTATTGTGTTCAATATCAATACGCCGATTAACCCGATCACAGACACCAGCGTTTCCATAAGCGACCATGACAGGAAAGTTTGCTTAATACTTAAACCAAAATACTCCATCGTCACCCAAAATGAGGTATCATTAACATGCGAGCAGAACAAACTGCCCGCTCCTACCGAAAGTACCATCAAGTTTGGGTCGGCACCGCTTTGTTGCATGAGCGGGTAGACAATACCGGCGGCCGTTAAACCCGCTACCGTGGCCGAGCCCAGGCACAGGCGCAAAATAGCGGCAATCATCCAACCCAGTAACAAAGGCGGCAAATGCAGGCCCTGAAGAATGGTGGCTATCTGCCCATTGGCGCCGCTGTCTAAAAATATCTGTTTCAAAATACCGGCACTGCCAATAATGAGCAAGATCATCGATACCTCGCGGATAGCCTCAGTATAAACGTTCATCACCTCGGTCAGTTTCATACCCTGGCGTATACCCAAGGTATAAGTTGCTATCGCAATGGTTTCCATCATGGCGATGTTGGCATCGCCCAAAAAACCTACGATACGGCCCATGGCAGTATCGGCACCAACCAACTTGGCAACGAGACTGCTGACACCAATCAGTATGACCGGCAAAAGCGATGATAAAATGCTGGTCCACAAGCCCGGCAGTTTATCCTCCTGAATATCCTGCACCGCCATAGCAATGACCGACCGGGTTTTCATATTACGCAGCGTTCGCGCAAACAGCGGCCCGGCGATGATAATCGTTGGCACAGCTACTATAATACCGTAAACAAAGACCTTCACAATATCTGCATGAAACTGTATCTGCAAAGCCATTGGCGATGGGTGCGGCGGCAAAAAGCCATGCATTACCGAAAGCGAGGCCAGCATGGGTATGCCCACATAAACCAGCGGCAAGTTATACCGGTTGCCCACTGAAAAAATGATGGGTATCAGCAGAAAAAACCCCACGTTATAAAACAGCGGGATGCCTACTATAAATCCCGTTAAACACATGGCCCATGTAATATATTTTTCGCCGAAGGCATTGCGCATGGAGGTAGCTATTTTTTGCGCTGCGCCACTTACGCCTACCAGTTTACCGAGCATTGAACCTAGCGCAATGACAATCACCAGCGAGCCAAGCATATCGCCCAAGCCTTTATTTATGGTGGGGACAATGTGGTTTAAGGGCATGCCTAACAACAACGCCGCCATCAACGATATCACCAGGAAACTCAAAAAAGTATTGAGCTTGGCCCAGGTAATGAGCAGAATAAGTGTGACGATGCAGATGAGGAGTATGAGGATTACCATGATATGATTTGTTTTGTCATTGCGAGCGAAGCGTGGCAATCGCAAGGAGGACGGTTAGAACGCGTGCGATTGCTTCGTCGTCCCTCCTCGCAATGACAAGTTTTATGTTTTTTTTAATGCGAATCCCTGGGCACATCGCTTCCTGATTTGCCTACCAGGAAATCCAGATCTGCACCTTTGTCGGCTTGCTGCACGTGGTTAACGTACAGATTTACATAACCGCGTTCTGACGCCAGTGGCGGCGCTATCCAGTTTTTGCGGCGCCGGGCCAGTTCATCGTCAGATACTTCCAGTTCTATGAGGCGATTGGCTACGTCAAGTTTAATCCTATCGCCATTTTGTATCAGCCCCAAGTTGCCGCCAATGGCCGATTCAGGCGATACGTGTAAGATCACTGTCCCGAAAGCGGTGCCGCTCATGCGGCCATCAGATATGCGTACCATATCTGTAACGCCTTTGGCCAGTATCTTTTTAGGTAAGGTCATGTTACCCACCTCAGGCATGCCAGGGTATCCCACCGGACCAACACATTTCAAAACCATCACGCAGGTTTCGTCGATGTCCAGGTTCGGGTCGTCAACACGGTCGTGGTAATCTTCAATATTTTCAAACACAACTGCGCGGCCACGATGCTGCATCAGCTCGGGCGTAGCTGCCGAGGGTTTGATCACTGCGCCATTTAGGGCAAGATTGCCTTTTAATACCGCAATACCGGCTTCTTCAATAATAGGTTTGCTGTATGGATAGATCACATTCTCGTTGTAGATATTGCCGCTATCCGTAATATTTTCTTTGTGCGATTTGCCGGTTACCGTCAGGGCATCCATATCCAGCTCGCTACTCATTTGCTTGAGCACCGCCGGTAAACCGCCTGCATAATAAAAGTCCTCCATCAGGAACTTGCCCGATGGCATCAGGTTAACCAGCAATGGCATTTTACTGCCCAGTTTATCAAAATCTTCAATATCCAAAGGCACACCCATACGGCCGGCTATAGCTGTAAGGTGTATCACAAAGTTTGATGAGCCGCCAATGGCTGCATTAACTTTGATGGCATTTTCAAAAGCAGCACGGGTCAGGATTTTTGACATTTTCAAGTCTTCCTTCACCATTTCCACAATGCGCCTGCCGGATAATTGGGCGATACGTTTACGCCTGGAATCAACCGCAGGTATGGCGGCGCTTCCGCTCAGTGACATCCCCAGCGACTCCACCATGCAAGCCATAGTTGATGCCGTGCCCATGGTCATACAATGTCCGGGGCTTCTGGACATACAGCTTTCGGCCTCGGTAAATTCGGCGTAGCTCATTTTGCCGGTTTTCAGGTCGTCGGTAAAGGTCCACACGTTGGTACCTGAGCCTATATCATGACCTTTATATTTCCCATTTAACATCGGTCCGCCTTGTACTACAATGGTGGGGAGGTCAACACTGGCGGCGCCCATCAGCGTTGAGGGTGTTGTTTTATCGCAGCCAGTGAGCAGCACAACGCCATCGATAGGATTACCGCGGATGGATTCTTCAGTATCCATACTCGCCAGGTTTCTGAACAACATCGCCGTAGGCTTTAACAAAGTTTCGCCAAGCGACATGATCGGAAATTCAACCGGGAAACCACCGGCTTCCAATACGCCGCGACGCACACTCTCAGCAATATCGCGCAGGTGGGCATTACATGGCGTAAGCTCTGACCAGGTATTGCAAATGCCAATAACAGGACGGCCGTCAAACATATCCTCGGGCATACCTTGGTTTTTCATCCAGCTGCGGTATATGAAGCCCATCTTATCTTTCTTTCCAAACCAATCGGCACTACGAAATTTAGACATACTTATAATAATGAATCGACGCTTACCAATAGGTATTGAAAGCATCTTAGGTTATACAGTTTATTTATAGGTGTTATGGAATGCAAAGTAGTAAATCTTTAACCAAAGCGATAAAAAATATGCGACTTGATATGGAGACAAAAAATCCGGCTGAATGGCAACACAGATCAGGCCGTAGCAATTAAGTATAAAGTACTTTATTTTACGCAAATAATACCTGTTAAAATTGTGAACAAAATGAACAACGAATTGTATCGATTTAATATCTACCTTCAACCTAACCTTAACCATATCATAATAATACAACTGCTAATAGTAGGCTGATTAGGGGGTTGGCACTACATTTATTTAGTTTGAGTTGGTTAATAACCGGTGCAGCTGATAAAGCTACACCGGTTTATTTGTTTTATGACCTATCCTATCGCCTCAAAAAAATGACTTATAAGTCATTTTTTTGAGTTCAAACGCGCATTTATTTGTTTACAACGAAATATTGTATTTAACTTAGTTGTAACCATTTAAAACTAAATCTTCCCCGATTATGAAAGTTACCGTACACCACCGCCATTTCTATGTTTCCCGACGTTGAATAATGCCGTCGCGAAAACATCTTTTATATAGATATTCTACCTAAACTTAAACCTAAACACCTGTAAAATGAAAAAATCAATACGGGCAGTGGCATCTTTATGCCTGTTCTTTTCGATCATATCACTGCTGGCCTTCGTGCCTCGCGATGAGGACCCGCTGGGCAAACTGGTAGCTAACCTTCAAAAATGGACCGATACCATCCCTCAGGAAAAAATATACCTGCATACCGATAAGCCCTATTATGCCCTGGGCGATACTATCTGGTTTAAAGGATATTTAACCATCGGCAGCCGCCACCAGCTGTCGGCGTTGAGCGGCGCTGTTTATGTCGATCTGATCAACCAGAACGATTCACTTATGCAGCAGATCAAACTGCCGGTAACCGCGGGCATGGTAATGGGTAATTTTATTTTAAAGGATGATTACCTGCAAGGCAACTACCGCCTGCGTGCTTACACCCAATGGATGCGCAATGCCGGCGAGGAGTACTTTTACGATCACACCTTTTTAATAGGCGATGTAGCCGGCGGCAACTTTACCGCCAGAGCTGATTTCAGATACAAAACAGATAAAGACAAACCGCAGCTACAGGCTATACTTAATTATACCAACAATGCCGGCAACGCCCTTGCCAATCAAAGCTTGCGCTATGAAATAAAGCGAAAAAACAAAGCCATCTGGCAGCAAAACACCCAAACTGACGCGTCGGGAAACCTGGCAATTGATATCCCAAGCGATGTAACAAAGAACCCGGCAGGTACCTACATACGTACCTATATAAATATAAAAGAGGGTAAGAATACCGTTGTTCGCGAGTTTCCTATAAAAGCCGGATTATCGCAAAGCGATGTCCAGTTTTTCCCGGAGAGCGGCAACCTGGTGAACGACTTGTCATCACATATCGCATTTAAGGCTGTGGGCACCGACGGATTAGGCATTAACATCAAAGGGTCCGTCACCGATAATGACAACAAAGAAGTAGCTAAAATAGAAACGCTGCATGCCGGTATGGGCAGCTTTATATTAAGGCCGCAAGCTGGCAAAATCTATACCGCCAACATCAAATTTGATGATGGCAGTACCAAAACCATCGCACTGCCGCAAGCGGCGGCGCAAGGATATGTGTTAAGCGTTTATCAGCCCAATAAAGACAGCTTATTGGTGCGCATACAGGCTTCAGCCTCTTTGATGCAATCGTCAGTAAATATCATTGCGCATACCGGTGGCGAGGTTATACTTTCGGCGCCATTAAAAATTGAAAAGCCACTTACTTCTATATGGCTCAACCAAAAATCGTTCCCTACCGGCATTGCCCAATTTACTTTATTTGACAGCGCAGGCGAGCCTTTAAATGAGCGTATCGCCTTTATCCGTTCTAACGACCAGATGTCACTGGACATTAAAACAGCCAAAACCACCTATGGCAGCAAAGAGCGGGTACTGGCTCAATTGGAGGCGACAAATGCTAAAGGCCAACCTACTTTCGGCAATTTCTCTGTATCAGTTATCGATGAAAGCAAGATACCGTTTGATGAGAACAAGGAAAGCACCATCTTCTCAAACCTGCTCCTTACATCCGACCTAAAAGGTTACGTAGAAGAGCCCAACTACTATTTTGCCAAAAGCGGTGATGATGTTGACAAAGCCTTAGATAATTTGATGCTCACTCAAGGCTATCGCCGTTTTACCTGGAAAACGTTAAACGGTACCGTAACCCTAAAACCTAAATATGCGGTTGAAGGTTTGGGTTCGTCATTATCAGGCACGGTCACTACCCTGGGGCATAAAATTTTACCCAACGCAAAGGTTGATCTGATAGCACTACGGGCACACGTTGCTAAAGGCACCACTACCAATGCCCGGGGCCGTTTTTCGTTCGATGATTTATTTATTACCGACAGTATCAAGATCACCATACAAGCCAGAAATCAAACCAAAACCGGCCTGAGCGATAAGGTTATATTGACGCTTGATTCACTCCCTTCAACCAAACCCAATATCAATAAAAACTGGCCGGACGTAAGCACCAATATTGGCGGCGCCTTAAAATCTTACTTAACCATTGCTCAAAAAGAGGACGACCTTTATGAAAAGATGGGCCTACTGGATAAAGTGCACCGATTGAGAGAAGTTGAGATCAAAGCAAAGAAAGTTAAGGTAGCCGACGCAGATATTACCCCACAAGGCGTGTTTAAACTTCCCGACGAGCAATCGGCCGACCAACTAATTAATGTCGACCCAGATGAAGCTTCGCATTATACCACCTTGGGATCATATCTGCAGGCCAGGATGCAGGGCATAAAGATAGGCACCGGTCTATATGGCAGCACTTTAGAGCCGCTTCAGGGTAATTCAACATATCGATCGTCTTTTCGCAATAGTCAGCAACCCATAACCTTATATATTGATGGCCGCAGGATAGACCAGCCTGATGCCATTGCCGAAGCCTTAGACGGCAGCTATGACCCGCAGGATATAGCCAAAATAGAAGTGGTGCGTTCAAACCTGGCTATGATCAATTTATTCGGAGGCCCGGCTGTGCTTATTCTCACCAAACTTGGCACCGCTCGCAAGGCAGGCTATAATCCAAGCGTAGCCAATATAACCCCTAAAGGCTTTAACAAAGTGCGCGAGTTTTATGTACCGCGATATGACAGGCCCGGCGCCGACCTCACCAAACCCGACTTGCGCAGTACCGTTTTCTGGAGCCCGTACTTAAAGACCGACGAAACCGGCAAAACTGTGTTCAACTTTTTTACGGCCGATGGGCCCGGCACTTACAAAGTAGTGGTTGAGGGTATTAATGCCGACGGGCAATTGGGCAGAAAAGTTTATCATTTTACAGTTGATGGTACAAAAGCTGACGCCAATACCCCTGCTCCGGTATCCGCAGATAAAAAACTGGCTATGATAACCGCCCCGATTGATAGCTTTAACAAGCGTGCGCCGGTTGAGAAAGTTTATCTGCATACCGATAAACCCTATTATAACCTTGGCGATACGCTTTGGTTTAAAAGTTATTTACTGGATGGAGTAAACCTAAATGCCTCGCGCTTAAGCGGAATACTCTACGTTGAGTTAGATGATGACAGCACCAATATCGTTCGTCGCATAAGCGTTCCTATTAAGGACGGGCTTGGCCGCGGGCAGATCCCCTTAAAACCTGAGATTTTTAAAGAAGGCGGCTACACCCTACGCGCCTACACAAACTGGATGCAGAATTTTGGCGGCGCATACATGTTTACGCAGCACTTCTATCTGGGTATCCCATCACCCAAAAGGTGGCTGGCAAAGTCCATCAGTAAAATAAAAAAGGTTGGCGGCAAAGATCAGTTAGACGCCAACATCAAACTGTCTTACGCCGACGATCCGACCCACGCCGTGGCCTACCAAAAGGTTGAGGTTAAGCTTTATGACGAATGGCATTATTTATCAAAAGAAGAAATGCAAACAGGCGCCGACGGCAGTCTGAACATCAGTCATGAACTGGGCCAAAAAGCCGACGGCCGCCGTGTGCGCGTACAAATTACCAGTCTTAATAAAGATGACCATTTCATGGTTACCCAGGTGCCATTGCAGATAAGTCGCGATCAAAATATCGACCTGCAGTTTTTGCCTGAGGGCGGTAATTTGGTGGCGGGCATAAAATCTGTAGTGGGTTTTAAAGCTGTCGCAGAAAGCGGACTGGGCGTTGCCGTTGTAGGCGGCATTTATGATAGTAAAGATAAACAGGTAGCCTCATTTATGCCACTACACAATGGCATGGGCTCATTTGAATTTACACCACAAGCCGGCGAAACCTATACGGCCCGTACCAACGAGCCTCTAGCGAAGGCATTTCCTCTGCCTAAAATACAGCCAACAGGTACAGTGTTGCATATCGAGAACGCCGAAAATGATAGCGACCTGAAAATAGAAATAGCCGGCCTCAAATCTTTACCGGCCGATAGCACTTATTATCTGGTTGGGATATCCAGAGGGGTAGTTTATTACTCGCAAAAAATTGACTCAACTAATCCGGCACTTACAGTAGCTAAGAGCCGGTTCCCAACCGGTATGACAAGGTTTACGTTTTTTGAAGGTCGCATGCCTTTAAATGAACGTGCCGTATTTATCGAGAATAACGATGCGCTGAACATCAGTGTCAATCCCAACAAAGAAAACTTTTTAATACGTGATAGCGTGGGTTTAGATGTAGTGGTAAAAGACAAGAACGGATTACCGGTAAAGGGCAGTTTCTCGCTGTCCGTTACTGACGATTCGCAGGTTAAGCCCGACAGTCTGGACAATAATGGCATTGCCGCCAGCTTGCTGCTGAATGCCGAATTAAAGGGAACTATTGAATCGCCTGGCTATTACGTGCACCGAAAAGATAAACAAGCCTGGCGGGCGCTTGACAACCTGATGCTTACGCAAGGGTGGACGGGATATAATTGGAAAAACTTGTTTACACCTGTAAAATCTATAAAATACAAGGTAGAGCATCCTTATGAGGTAAAAGGCACAGTAACCAACGTCGTTAATAAACCTGTTCCAAATACAACAGTGAGATTAACCTCATTACGCCCGCCCTTTACCAACGAGGCTACAACTGATGAAAAAGGCAATTTCGAGTTTAAAAATCTGATGCCGCTAGATAGCGGGGCTTATATACTGCAGGCTCTAAATAACAAAGGCAAGGTTAAAAGTTTTGGCGATGTATCAGTCGAAAAATTTAAACCAGAAATAAAACCTCAGGTGCCTACAATATTGGCAATGCCATGGTACGTAAATACAGATACCACCCAATTAAACTACCTGAAACGCAAAGCCGCAATATCCAAAGACGAGTTTATTTTAACCGGCAGGGTGCTGCCTGAGGTTAAAATTAATTCAACCAAAATCATCCCGGAATCACGTAGTGCTTTCGGGCCGGGCGGCTCAGATTTGGTATATGATAAAAAGGATATCAAAGCATCGGGCGCTACAAATCTATATGATTTGTTGGCTCAAAAATTACCTGGTTTCAGGGTGATAGGCTACAGAACCGTTAGCTTTAGAAGACAATTGCTAACCATGCCAATATTGATTTTCAATGGCTATTCTATAGACCTAAGAATAGACGGCCGACCGGTACCGCTTGATATTGATCCTGCAGGCGATGGCCCTGAATTAGAAGCCAACGATATAACAGATGTTTGGGCAGTTGATATTGAAGGCCCAGGGCGGGCCGATGTTAAATACACACCCCATACAACCGAAGTTATCGATGCTCTTAGCAATATAAAAATTGAAGGACTTATCGGCCTTGAAGTGGCCTATAGTCGCAGAAATACCAATCGTGCCGGCCGAAAAATACAATTTCAGTGGGCGCATGTGGAGCTGACAACTCAAAGTGGGCGAGGCTGGTATCAAAATAACGTACCAAATACAACAACCTACAGGCCATTACCATTGACGATACCTAAGCAATTTTATAGCCCTAAGTACAATACCGATTCGCCGGTAAAAGAGCTGGATTACAGATCGACAATATTCTGGGAGCCGGATGTCACTACAGATATGAATGGCAAAGCACATTTGTCCTTCTATACTTCTGACATTAAAAGCAAATACACCATAAAAATTGCCGGCACCGATGGGCAGGGCAGTATTGGCGACGGAGTGTTTAAAATTAACAATGCGGTTACCAATGCACCTGGCGACTCAAAAAAACAAGCAGCCGAACCGGCAAAAAAAGCAGCTATAAAAGTTCCGGCAGAAGCAAGTCGTAAAGGGATCAAATTGATCACAGATCCGCTGGATAGTCTGAATAAACGCATGCCCGTTGAAAAAGTATTTCTGCACCTGGATAAACCGTATTACAACATTGGCGATACGTTGTGGTTTAAAGCGTATTTGGTAAACGGCACCAATCTAAAGCCATCGAAAATAAGTGGGATATTGTATGTTGAGTTGGATAATGACAGTTCAGAGGTGATAAGGCGCGTTGCCGTTCGTATTAAAGACGGTGTTGGCCGGGGACAGATCCCTATCACTAAAATATTATTTCAGGAAGGTGGCTATACCCTCAGAGCCTACACGCACTGGATGCAGAATTTTGGCGAGGATAGTTATTTCCGCCACCGGTTTTATGTGGGCCTACCCACACAAACCAGCTGGCTGGTTAAAGCCAACTCTAATTTGAACACTTCTGATAACAAAAATCAAATACAGATTGATCTGAAGTTGACGAAGGTAGACAACCTACAATCGCCGGTTGCTTTGCGTAAAGTGGATGTCAGGTTGTATGACGACTGGCACTATTTGTATCGCGAAGTCATACAAACAGGTATAGACGGCAGTATCCGCTTCAACTGCCCGATAAAAGATGCCACAAACCTGCGCAGGCTGCGGGTTCAGGTAATTGGCCTAGATAAAGGCGACGAATATAAGCGCATACAAATACCGCTTGCTGTAAATCGCGATAAAAACATTGATCTGCAGTTTTTACCGGAGGGAGGCAGATTGGTTAGCGGCTTAAAATCGACCGTTGGTTTTAAAGCAGTCGGCGAAGACGGTAAAGGGATCACCGTATCAGGCGGAATATTTGACAGCAAAGGCACTAAAGTCGCAGCGTTCGAGACATTGCATAACGGTATGGGGTCATTTGAATTTACACCGCAACCCGGCGAAAACTATACTGCCCGAATCATGGCACCTTCTGAAAAACAAGTTGCCTTTCCGCAAATAAGTCAGCGGGGTATCGTCATGCACGTTACCAACCCAGAAAATGCCGATGCGCTCTCTATTTCGCTGGCAGGTCTGAACAGTTTGGCCGCTGCGGGCGTTTACCTGTTGGTTGGCACTGCAAGAAACACCGTCCGTTATTCGCAACAAATTGACTCCGGTCAAACTACGTTATCGGTACTCAAAAAACTATTTCCTACCGGTATCGCTCATTTTACTTTGTTTCGCGGAGTATTGCCCTTAAACGAGCGGGCGGTATTTATTGACAATAATGATAAGCTGACCGTTAAAATAGCAGCCGATAAAGATCATTACAATAAACGTGAAAATGTGGGCCTGAACATTGAGGTAAAAGATCAAAATGGCTTCCCGGTAACCGGCGACTTTTCGATGGCCGTTACCGATGATATGCAAATCATACCCGATAGCCTAAGTAACTTCGGGCCGATAGCGAATTTACTGCTGTGCTCAGAATTGCGCGGACACATTGAGTCGCCGGGTTATTATCTAAACCATAAAAATAAGAAGGCATGGCAAGCTTTAGATAATTTATTGCTTACCCAGGGTTGGACAGGCTATAGATGGCAAACGATTTTTGCACCGGTACAGCCACCCTATTTTGAGGCAGAGCCCGACTTCAGGGTAGTTGGGCACATTTATAACGTTTGGAACCAACCGGTTGCCCGGGCCCGGGTATTATTGGAATCGCAAAGACCGGCCTATGTCAGAAACTCAGTTACTGATGATAAAGGCAAATTTGTATTTGCCGATTTGCCGTCGATTGACTCACCATCCTTTTTTTTGCAGGCCTTAAGGGAAAACGGCAAAGCGAAAAATTTTGGCGACATCAATGTCGATCGTGTTCAATTGCCATCGCCTCCAAATAATATCAGCAACCCGCTTGTGCCCTGGTACGTTAATACAGATAGCACGGTACTCAACAACGTAAAAAAACGATTAGCCGCAATTCCTGAAGAGCCTTTCAACCCGATTGGCAAGCTGCTTAAAGAGGTTAATATTAAGGGAAGGAAAGTTATTTCTGGTTCGCCTAATTCATATGGACTGGGATATGCCGACTATGTCTTTGACGAGAATGATATCAAAAAATCGGGCACAACCAATGTCTACGATTTTTTAAGGCAAAACATTCCCAATTTGAGGGTAGTTGGTACCGAAGTTATTGACTGGCATTTAAAAAAAATCAATATTCCGAGGTTAAGCTTCAATCATACCTACGTTGTCGAGCCGATTACTATTGATGGAGGTGATCTTTCTATAGACATGAATGTTAATAGCGCCGAAGAAGCTGTAGAGGCTTTGAGCAAATATCAAGTCAAAGACATTGTTGGTATTGAAATGGCTTATAGCCGACAGTACACTAACCGCCAAGGCGGATTTTACAAAGCAGAGCAGGGAGATTTTGCAAGAATACATATCACCACGCGTAACGGCGATGGTTGGAATAAATTTTTTCTACCGGGCGTTGATACCTACAGGCCGGTACCCATAGTTGCGGCTAAGGAGTTTTACATGCCCAAATACGATACCAAGCTCACCAATACTGTCCCTGATTACCGCTCTACACTGCTTTGGAACCCTAACGTGTATACCGATGCCAACGGCAAGGCAAAACTATATTTCTACACCTCAGACATACCCGGCACCTACTCGGTTAAATTTGCCGGTATTGATGCTGAAGGAAACATTGCCGATGCTGTTTTTAAAATCAATAATATGGCAGCCAATAAAACGTACGCCAAATCAGAACAAGATGAGCGCGTAAAATAACCGACAATCGATTGCAATTTTTATGCTTTAATGTCTATCTTGGTTGAAAGTTTAGCATTTAAACTTTCAACCAATTATTTATGACCTTGAAAAGAAACCTTTTGGTGCTTGCATTGGTGAGCTCGGCCGCCCAATTGTTTGCACAGCAAAAAAATGATTTAAAACTATGGTATAACACGCCGTCGGGCTCGGTGTGGGAACGCGCGATGCCGATAGGCAACGGCCGCATTGCCGGCATGGTATATGGCAACCCCGGCCGCGAAACTATTCAGCTTAACGAAGGTACGCTATGGAGCGGCGGACCAAGTCGTAACGACAGCCCGGGCGCGCTGGCTGCGCTGCCAGAGGTACGGAAGCTTATCTTTGAAAACAAGCACAAAGAAGCCGCCGACCTGGCCGCCAAAACCATGAAAACCGATCCGGATAACGGCATGAGCTATCAGCCGGTGGGTAATCTGCATCTGAATTTCCCCGGCCATGAAAGTTATCAAAACTACTACCGCGACCTCGACCTGACCAAGGCTATCGCCACTACCAGTTACACTGTAAACGGTATTACTTATAAACGCGAGGTATTTGCCTCAAACGCTAACCAGGTTATTGTGGTGCATTTAACAGCCAGCAAACCGGGTAGCCTTACGTTTTCCGCGGCGATGGCAAGTCCGCAGAAATCAAATATGGTGACCAAGGGTGGCGATGAATTGGTGTTATCCGGCGTATCCGGCGACAGGGACGGCGTAACGGGCCGCGATAAATTCCAGGCTTTGGTAAAAGTAAAATTAGATGGCGGCAAAATGGCTACGTCCGACACCTCGGTTAACGTCAGCAAAGCCAATTCTGCCACCTTGTTTGTATCCATGGCTACCAGTTTTGTAAAGTATGATGATGTGAGCGCCGATGAGTCGGCACGCGCTAATGCTTATCTGAACAAAGCCTGGCCAATCCCTTATGCTACATTGCTGAGCAACCACGTGGCGGCTTATCAAAAATTCTTCAATCGGGTTAAATTGAACCTGGGCACCAGCGAGGCCGCCAAAAACCCTACCGACCAGCGTATAGCTGATTTTGCGACCGGTAACGACCCGCAATTGGTAGAGCTATATTTTCAATTTGGACGATATCTGTTAATCTCGTCGTCTCAGCCCGGTGGGCAACCAGCTAACCTGCAAGGCATCTGGAACAAAGAAATGAACCCACCCTGGGATAGCAAGTACACCATCAACATCAATACTGAGATGAACTACTGGCCGGCCGAGGAAACCAACCTTTCTGAAATGCATGAGCCGCTGGTACAAATGGTGAAAGACCTATCAGTTACCGGCCGCAAAACAGCCAAAGACATGTATGGCGTTGGCGGATGGGTAGCCCACCACAACACCGACCTATGGCGCATCACCGGTCCGGTTGATGGCATTTACTCGGGCTTATGGCCGTCGGGCGGGGTTTGGTTAAGCACCCACCTTTGGGACCGTTATATGTATAGCGGCGATAAAGTGTATTTAAAAACGGTTTATCCGGCCTTACGCGGCGCTGCACAATTCTTTCTGGAAGATTTAGTGGAAGAGCCTGAACACCATTGGCTGGTAATAGGGCCATCCATATCGCCGGAAAACAATCCGCGGGCATACAGCGGCGGCGTTGCTATTGATGCCGGCGTGACAATGGACAACCAGCTGGCTTTTGATATTTTCAGCGAGGTAATGTCAGCAGCAAAAATTTTGGGTGTCGATCAGGAATTTGCGGCTAAGCTAAAAGCCGCCCGCGACAGGCTGCCGCCTATGCAAATTGGCCAGTACAGCCAGTTGCAGGAATGGCTGCATGACCTGGACAGTCCGAATGACCATAATCGGCACGTATCGCACTTGTATGGTTTGTATCCAAGCAACCAGATATCGGCCTACCGCACGCCTGAGCTCTTTGACGCGGCGCGTACCTCGCTCATCTATCGCACCGATGTATCAACCGGCTGGTCGATGGGTTGGAAAGTAAACTTATGGGCCAGATTGTTGGATGGCAATCATGCTTTTAAACTTATTCAAAACCAATTAACACCGGTAGGTAAAAATCACGGTGCTTCAAATAATGGCGGTGGCACCTATCCTAATTTGTTTGACGCGCACCCACCATTCCAGATTGACGGTAACTTTGGCTGCACCGCCGGTATCAGCGAAATGTTGATGCAAAGTGCCGACGGCGCGCTAAACCTGTTACCTGCCCTGCCTGATGCATGGGCAAACGGCAGCATAAGCGGCCTGCGTGCCCGCGGCGGTTTCGAGATTGTAAGTATGAAGTGGACCAACGGCAAGCTAAGCGAGGTTAAAATCAAATCGACCATTGGTGGCAATTGCCGGTTACGCGTGCCTAATAGTGTGAAACTGGTGGGCGGTACCATTAAACCTGCCAAAGGCGCAAACAGCAATTTCTTCTATCAAAACGAAACAACTGCTAAGCCAATCATCTCAGAAAAAGCACAGCTAAAACCAACCGGCGAAAAACCGACCTTATTATATGATTTTGGTACGGTTGCGGGTAAAACGTATACGTTGGTAGGAGCATAAAAATAAACGGTGGAGACGCGACGCATTGCGGCGTTTTTTTGTAGAGACGCAATGCTTTGCATCTCGCGGCAGACATTCCAATCAGACAATCAAATAAAAAGGGCTCGTATAATTCACGAGCCCTTTTTTTGTCTAATCTTTAATCTTCAATAACTAATCTCCAACTCCTACTTTGGCCCGTAGGTTACTATCGGGATGATCATTTCCTCTAATGAGATACCGCCGTGCTGGAAGGTCTCATTATAAAAATTCACGAAGTGGTTATAGTTGTTTGGGTATACAAAATAAATGTCCTCTTTAGCAAAAACGAAGCTTGAGCTTACGTGCAGCCTCGGCAACATAGCATCATGCGGGTTGCGGATGTGAAACACGTCTTTAGCGTTAAAGTTAAGGTTGCGGCCCTGTTTGTAACGCAGGTTGGTGTTGGTGTTACGGTCGCCGATGATCTTGCTTGGCTTTTTAACGCGGATGGTACCGTGGTCAGTAGTAATAATAACGCGCGCTTGTTTATTAGCCAGGAACTTTAACAGATCAAGCAAGGGCGAGTGCTCAAACCATGACATGGTTAACGAGCGGTAAGCAGCGTCATCGCTAGCCAGCTCGCGGATCATCTGCATATCTGTACGCGCGTGCGACAGCATATCCACAAAGTTGTATACTACCACGTTCAGATCGTTTTTCATGAGGTTGCTTACCGAGTCGTTCAGTGCACGGCCCTCATCTATGTTCAGGATCTTGGTGTATGAATGCTTGCAGTCCTTGCGGTAAATGCGGCTGATCTGATCGGCCACAAAATCTGCTTCGTAAAGGTTTTTGCCGCCCTCATCTTCATCATTCTGCCACATGCCCGGGTAACGTTTCTCCATTTCCAAAGGCATCAAACCCGAGAAAATAGCGTTACGGGCATATTGTGTCGCCGTAGGCAGGATGCTGTAATAGCTATCCTCTTCTTCCAGCTTAAAGTATTGCGAGATGATAGGGTTGATAATTTTAAACTGATCATAACGCAGGTTATCAATCAAAATAAAGAACACCGGCACATTAGGTTCCAGCTTAGGGAAAACCTTCTTTTTGAAAAGCTCCGGCGAAATGGTTGGCGCGTCGTCAGGTTTTTTTAGCCAGTTCAGGTAGTTCTTTTCAACAAACTTGCAGAACTGCATATTAGCTTCGGCTTTTTGCAGCGTCAAAATCTCGTGCATACCGGCATCTTCCAACTGCTGAAGTTCAAGCTCCCAATAAACCAGTTTTTTGTAAACGTCGCCCCATTCCTGATGGCTCAGGTTGTCATTCAGGGTAATACCCAACGTCCTGAAATCCTGCTGATAGGCCATGGTGGTTTTCTCGGTCACCAGGCGCTTGTTTTCAATCAGTTTTTTAATGGTTGATAGAATTTGTTTCGGGTGCACCGGCTTGATCAGGTAATCGCCAATTTTTGAGCCGATGGCATCTTCCATCAGGTATTCTTCCTCATTTTTGGTAATCATCACAATGGGCACATCGTTGTTGATATTTTTAATCTGCGCCAATGTTTCAATACCCGTTAGGCCCGGCATATTTTCGTCCAGAAAAACAATATCAAAGTAGTTATTTTTAAAGGCCTCGACAGCGTCATTACCGTTTGTTACGGTGCTTACTTTATAGCCTTTTTCGTTCAAGAAAAGTATATGTGGTTTTAACAAATCAATCTCATCATCCGCCCACAATATGTTGGTATCCTGCATGGTATATGTAATATCTGATAAATAAATCTCGTCCAGTCACTTAGGCTGTTAGAGCATAATTCAGACCAAACATAGGCATATAACCTTAAAGCCCGACATTTGTTACACATTATGGTGCAGTATTAACAAAAATTAACACTTAGGTAGTACAACCTATGCCATAATTTATGACTTTTGCAGCGTATAGACTACACATTGAATAAAAAGAAAATTATAAACGACCCGGTTTACGGTTTCATCAGCATACCAACCGAGCTGGTGTTTGATTTGATTGAACACCCTTTCTTTCAGCGTCTGCGTTATATCAAGCAGTTGGGCATGACCCACCTGGTATATCCCGGTGCGCTGCATACCCGTTTTCATCACGCTTTAGGCGCTATGCACCTTATGCGCATGAGCATTGAAACGCTGCGTGCCAAAGGCCATGAAATTACGGCCGATGAGGAAGAAGCGCTGATTATAGCCATCCTGCTGCATGATATTGGCCATGGCCCCTTCTCGCATGCGTTAGAGCATACCATAGTTAAAGGCGTATCGCACGAAGATATCTCTATCATGCTGATGAATAAGCTCAATGAGGAGTTTGAAGGCAAGCTAAGCAAAGCCATCAGCGTGTTCAGAAATACTTACCCTAAAAAGTTTCTGCATGAACTGGTATCGAGCCAGCTGGACATGGACCGCCTGGATTACCTGAATCGCGACAGCTTCTTTACCGGCGTTTCTGAAGGTGTGGTGAGCTATGACCGTATTATTAAAATGCTCAATGTAAAGGATGATCACATTGTTATCGAAGAAAAAGGCATTTATTCGGTCGAAAAGTTTTTGATAGCCCGCCGCCTGATGTACTGGCAGGTATACCTGCATAAAACGGTAATAGCTGCCGAACAGTTGCTGGTTAAGATTCTGGAACGCGCACGCTCCTTAGTTTTGGGCGGCAAAGAATTATTTGCTACGCCTGCGCTGGGCCATTTTCTGCACCGGACGCTAAGGCACGATGAGTTTATAAAAGACGGCCATTTAGAGATATTTACGCATTTGGACGATACCGATATCCTGTCGGCGGTAAAAGTTTGGGCATCGAGCGACGACTTTGTGCTGGCTAAACTATGCAGCAATTTTGTGACCCGAAAACTTTTCCACGTCGAAATAACCAACGAACCTGCAGATGCCCAACTGGTTGAAAAACTGGGTAAACTAGCCATGCAGAAATACGGCATCAGCGAAGATGACGTACGCTATTTTGTGTTTACTGATTCCATTCAAAACAATGCTTATCGTTTAGATAATGAAAACATTGGTATACTAATGAAGAATGGCAGCGTAAAAGATATAGCCGCCGCCAGCGATTATTCGAACGTACAGGCACTGGCTAAAACAATTGAAAAATATATCGTTTGTTATAGTAAGGAGTTGAGGGCAGCCATTGTAGATTAGTTGGTCATCGCAACAAACTTTTACCTAATCTCTAATTAACTAACGTCTAATCTCTAATAATATAATTTTAACATTAAATTTGCGCCAATGCAATTTACGGCACAGCAAATAGCTTCATTACTTAACGGAACTGTTGAGGGTAATCCTGAGGCGGCGGTTAGCGCTTTGGCTAAGATTGAGGAGGCCGGCGCGGGCTCGTTATCTTTTTTGGCGAATGCTAAGTATGAGCCATATTTATACACGACCAACGCGTCGATTGTTATTGTAAATAACAGTCAGACGCTCACGTATCCGGTTAAAGCTACCCTCATAAGGGTTGAAGACGCTTATGGCGCCTTTTCTGTTTTATTAGAGGCTTACAATACCATCAAATTAGATAAAAGCGGCATAGAGCAGCCCTGCTTTATCCACCCCACGGCACAAATTGGCGAGAACGTTTATATCGGCGCATTTGCTTATATCGGTCCCGGGGTTAAGGTGGGCGACAAAAGCAAGATCTACCCAAACAGCTACATTGGCGACAACGCCACTCTTGGTAAAAACGTAACCCTGTTTGCAGGCGTAAAAGTTTACTTTGATTGTGTTTTGGGCGATAATGTAATTGTACACTCGGGCGCCGTAATTGGCAGCGATGGCTTTGGCTTCGCTCCGACGGCTGACGGCAGTTACAAAAAGATTGCACAAATAGGCAACGTAATTCTGGAAGAAAACGTTGAAGTCGGATCAAACACCACTATCGACCGCGCGACGATGGGATCTACCATCATCCGCAGGGGCGCTAAAATTGATAACCTGGTGCAGGTAGCACACAATGTTGAAATTGGCAGCGATACGGTTATAGCTGCTCAAACCGGTATAGCCGGCAGCACCAAAATTGGCGAACGTATCATGATGGGAGGGCAGGTAGGTATAGCGGGACACTTAAGCATAGCCAATGGCACTCAGCTTTCGGCCCGGGCAGGTATTAACAGCTCCATCAAACAGGAAGGAGAAGCCTGGGGCGGCGGGCCGCATATGCCTTATAAAGATTACCTTAGAGCCTATGCTAAATTAAGAGCTTTGCCCGAGCTTGACAAACGTGTTTACGAGCTGGAAAAGATTATTAAAGAATTGAAAAAAGATTGAGGTTCATTATGATCAATCGGGACATTTACCAATGAACCATTGAATCAATGAACGAATGAACAAAATAAATGAACATTAAACAAAGAACTATTAAGGCGCCCGTTTCTATTTCAGGTTCGGGTTTGCATACGGGCGAGAAGGTGACGTTGACCTTTAATCCGGCACCTGAAAATCATGGCTACAAATTCAGAAGAATTGACATAGCCGGACAACCTATAATTGATGCCGACGTTGATAACGTTACCGACACATCGCGCGGTACCACAATCTCGCAAAACGGCGCCAGCGTAAGTACTATTGAGCACGTATTGGCAGCATTGGTTGGTTTAGAGATAGACAACGTGCTGATTGATATGGACGGCCCGGAAACCCCGATCATGGACGGTAGCTCGATACAATTTGTTGATGCTTTAACCCGCGCGGGCTCTGTTGAACAGGAAGCCGACCGCGAATACTATCATATCCCCTACAACATTCACTACTCAGAGCCCGACCGCAAGGTAGAGATGGTAGCTATGCCTTTGGATGACGACTATCGCTTTACTTGTATGGTTGATTACAATTCGCAGGTTTTGGGTAGCCAGCACGCCAGTATATCATCCATTACTGAATTTGTCGACAATATTGCATCTTGCCGTACCTTCTGTTTCCTGCATGAGCTGGAAATGTTATTAAAGCATGATCTGATTAAAGGCGGCGACCTGAATAACGCTATCGTGGTGGTTGACAAGGAGGTTGACGAAGAAGAGCTGAACCACCTGGCTAAGCTGTTTAACCGCAAAGACATTAAAGTTGCCCCTCAGGGTATTCTGAATAATATTGAGCTGCGCCATCAAAATGAGCCTGCCCGTCATAAATTGCTAGATATGATTGGCGATTTGGCCTTGGTGGGCGTACCGCTGCGCGGCCACATCATGGCTGCCAGACCGGGCCATGCAGCCAACGTGGCTTTCGCTAAAAAGATCAAGACCATGATCAAAAAAGAGCGTAGCCGCAAGCATTTTAAGGTGTATGATCCAAGTATGAAGCCGGTTTATGATACCGAGCAGATCATGAAGATCTTACCGCACCGTTACCCGATGCTGATGGTTGACAAAATTCTGGAACTGACCAAAAGCCATGTAGTGGGTCTGAAAAATGTGACCATGAACGAGGGTATTTTCCAGGGGCATTTCCCCGGCACGCCGTTGTTTCCGGGTGTACTGCAGATTGAGGCTATGGCCCAAACCGGTGGTATCCTGGTATTAAACACCGTGCCCGATCCGGAAAACTACATTACGCTGTTCCTGAAAATTGAGAACGCCCGCTTTAAAGACAAGGTGGTTCCGGGCGATACCATTATTTTCCATTGTAACCTGCTTGCGCCTATCCGCCGTGGTATTGCGCAAATGAAAGGTGTAGGTATGGTAGGCGAACGTGTGGTGGTTGAGGCCGAGTTGATGGCACAAATTGTTAAACAAACAAAAACTGAAGAAGCATGATCCAGCCTTTAGCATATATACACCCTCAGGCTAAAATAGCCGACAACGTGGTGATTGAACCATTTGTCACGATACACAAAGACGTTGAGATTGGCGAGGGCACCTGGATAGGTTCAAACTCGGTTATTATGGATGGCGCACGCATTGGCAAAAACTGCCGTATTTTTCCGGGCGCCGTGGTATCTGCTCCACCGCAGGATTTAAAATACAAAGGCGAGCCGAGTACGGTAACCGTTGGCGATAACACCGTTATCCGCGAATGCGTAACCCTTAACCGCGGCACCGCTTTAGATAAAAACACCACCACCATTGGCAGCAACTGCCTGCTCATGGCCTATGTACACGTGGCACACGACTGCGTTATCGGCGATAACGTAATTGTTGCCAACTCGGTGCAGCTGGCGGGCCACATTAATGTGTATGACTTTGCCTTTATTGGTGGCGGGTCATTAGTTCACCAGTTTGTCGAAATTGGCGCTCACAGCATGATATCAGGCGGATCATTGGTGCGTAAAGACGTGCCGCCGTATACCAAAGCGGGCCGTGAGCCGGTGTCATACATCGGTATTAACTCGGTTGGCCTGCGCCGCCGTGGTTTTACCAACGAAAAGATTGCCGAGATACAGGAAATTTACCGTGTAATCTTCCTGAAAAAATATAATATTACCAAAGCGCTTGATATCATCGATGCTGAATTTAATCCAACCGTTGAGCGCGACGAGATCATCAATTTTGTATCAAGCTCGCAGCGTGGCATCATGAAAGGGTTTGGTAATTCATAATTAAACGTCATTGAGGCATTAAGTCATTGGGTCATTTTTATTTAAGCAATGCCCCAATGACTCAATGACCTAATGACTCAGTGACCAATGGCAAACCTCACCATCACTCTCAAAAACGTCGGCCGCCGCTTTAACCGCGACTGGATTTTCAGGGGGATTGATTATACTTTTAGTCAGGGGGAAACCTATGCCATTTTGGGGTCGAACGGTTCGGGTAAATCTACCTTGTTAGCTATTCTGAATGGTAGCCTGGCGCCATCAAAAGGTGAAATTGAATACACTAACGACGGCAAAAAGGTTGAAGTAACCGAGGTGTTTAATTACCTGAGCATTGCCGCGCCATATCTGGAACTGATTGAGGAGTTTTCTTTGAATGAGATGATTGATTTCCATTTCAGGTTTAAAAATTATAAACCGGGGACGGACAAAGCCGCAATCATTGAACTATTGAATCTGCCCGGCAGCGCCAATAAGCTCATTAAATATTTTTCGTCAGGCATGAAACAGCGCTTAAAGCTGGCCCTGGCTTTTTGTGCCGACACCCCCATCCTGATGCTGGACGAACCAACCTCCAACCTGGACGCGCAAGGGGTTGAATGGTATCTAAGCCTGGTACAGCAATTCGCCGCCGGCAGGTTAACCATCATCTGCTCGAACCAGGAGCACGAGTATAACTTTTGCGAGCGCCACCTGAGCATTACGGCCTACAAGAATAACGCTTAGCCCAATACCGCTTTCAGGCGCATCTGCGTGTCGCGTTTTAGCTGCCCGGTAATCAGCAACAATACCCCGTATGAGATTATTGAGATTGGGATAACCAGCCAGCCGGCACTTGTCCATAACCGGGCGGTTTGCCCGGCAACAACGGCGCAAAGGGTGCAGACCAAAACGGGTTGCCAGACATTGCGCAGACCGGCAATATTATTTTTGCTGAGGTAGAAAATAATCTGCGCCAGGCATGCCAACAAGAAGGCAATCGCAGCGCCCACATTTTGAAAAATGGGGATCAGCAGCACATCGCCCAGTACATTTACCGCCAGCGTTATGATAAAGGCATTCAAGATCATTTTTAAGCGACCTTGAGTGAAAAACACGGTCCACAAAAGGTTTTCTAAGTACAACAAAGGGATACATAAGGACAGAAAAAACACTACTCGCTCATTTACCGCTCCGTATTTGCCATGGGTTATCCAGTCGATGACCGGGGTCCAGTAAATGTTAATCAGGAGGACCGACAGACCGGCGATAATGGCCTCTGTCCTGACCAGAAATTTCATCCCGGCGATATCAGCATCGCCCTGCTTAAACATTTTGGTAAAGCGCGGAATCAGCAACGGCGCAATAGCCGAAAGTGGCAGCAGCGCAATCTCAAATACCTTATAAGCAAAGCTATACTCGGCAAGTTTAATAGCCGACAGCATGAAGCCGATAAATATCCAGTCGAACCGCGCCAATGACGAGGTGATAATGACCACGCCAATCTGTGGTAAGGCTTCTTTCACTAAATTAAAGTAGCCGGCTTTATTAAATTTTAAAGTGATGGGGATGCCTGCCGAGCGTTTAAACAGGACTAACCCTACCGCAAATTCCAAAACATCGCCGGCGATGAAAACGAATACAACTATCTTAAAATCAAATAGATGCAACAGATAACAAACCAACAAACCGGCACATCGCACAAAATTAGAGATCACCGATTGCCAGGCCATAAGCTTGAATTTTTCCAGTCCATTCGCGGCTTGCTTGAATGGCGTCGAGAGATAGATCATCAGCTTACCAATGCCAATAAACAACAGAATTTGGTAAACCGAACTATGAGGGATAAACAGATAACCTATCGCCAGCAATCCATAAAAAATCAAACCGGTAATAAGGGTGTGGACGATGTACAATGACAGCGCCGACTCGCGGTTCTCATCCGCAGCTATCTTTTTGATAATGAGTTGGTCTATCCCGCATGAGAGGATATTAAAAGCTGCCAGCAAAATGGCAAGCGCCAGGTTGAGTCGGCCAAAATCGGCTTTGCTCAAGCCTATCGACAGCACATAGAAAATTACCAGTCCGAAAACATTGTTAGCCACCAGCTGCAGTGCATTGGCCGAAAAGTTTCTTAAATGACCTGCGGCTCGCATAAGCTTAATGTGAATACTCTACAGCCAGGCTTTGTTTCGGCTTTGGCTTAGGGTATTTATCTTTCTCTAAATTGTTTTCCAGTTTGAGTAGGTAATGATATTTTAACCACTTGTTTTTATAGGTGATCTGTGCTATGGCCAGACCTTCCTTGCCATCCAAAAATCCGCCAAACAAAATATAGCTCTTCACAAAGCCAAACAGCGGCGACAAGTATAAATTCACAGCATTGGCCCGCTTGCCGTTGCTCAGGTATTTTTCGGCACTTAAGCGTGCGTAATGAAGCGCTTTAGCATAACACTCTCTACGGTCTTTTACCGAATAGTGGTGCATAAAACCATCCAGTCGTTGCATTTGGGTACCTTCAGGCAGTTGCAATGTTTCGTGCACATTGGACTCAGACCATCTTACCCGGGTACGGTTAAAGAGGCGTATATGGTGGTCGCGGCCCCAGGCGCCATGGCGTATCAGTTTTTTGCCGAAGTATGATTTAAACCGGACGTCATAAACCATTGTCGGGTTGTCCAGCTTCAGGGTGTGGAGGGAGAGTACCAGTTCCAGGTCGGCAATCTCATCGGCATCTATGCTCAAAATCCAATTGTATCTGGCCAGCGCTACGCCTTTATTTTTATTGGCGCCGTAGCCGTCCCAATTGCACTGATACAGGCGACAACCTTCTGTTAGGGCGATACTACAGGTTTCGTCGGTACTATAATTATCTATGATAATTATATCGTCGGTGATGAGTTTTGCGGCTGCAATACACTCAACTATCGCTTCAGCTTCGTTTTTGGTAATAATAACTACCGATAATGGAACCATTGTAAATGCTTTTCTATTTGTGTTTGTAATAGAAAACACGGGTGCCATTAACAAAAGGTTGCCTTTACAGATAAATATTTATTGCAGATTGTCCATTGAACATTCTCATTTTTTTAAGTAAATTTATTGATTGGAGCAACCTTTTACTCACAATCATCGTGATGCTAGTAATTAACAGATTATCACACCAGGCAACAACGACTTAATAACCCATATGGGCGAACAAGAGTTACACCAACTGATTAACGGCTGTTTGAAACAGGACAGGAAATGTCAGAAAATGCTGTACAAGGCATTTTATGGCTTCTCCATGGCTATCTGTTTACGCTATGCCGGCGACAGGGACGAAGCTGCCGGGGTGATGAATCAGGGTTTTTTGAAGGTTTTCACCAAGATAGAATCGTACGATTCGTCGCGGCCATTTAAAGCCTGGCTGGGGCGCATCATGACCAACGTGTCGATTGATTATTATCGGGCGAACCTGAAAATGGCTTATAATGAAGATTTGGATCAAGCCGAGCACATGCACGATGTAAGTGTAGCCACAGACCACAATTTAAATTACAGTGATTTGCTGGCTATGGTGCAAAGGCTGCCGCAAGGTTATCGTACAGTATTTAACTTATTTGCGATAGACGGCTACTCGCACGAGGAAATTGCCGAGATGCTGAGCATCAATATAGGTACCTCAAAATCAAATTTATTTAAAGCCAGACAAAAACTAAAACAGATGATACTTGACGCTGATTCATCTGGTAATTATTCAAATGGCGTAGGTTTTTCACCGGTGGTGGCTATGAATGTGGCCCCGGTTTCGCCGGTATTTTATAGTAACAAAGGTATTAGAGAATGAAAAAGGAAAAGAGCATAGATGATATCTTCAAGAACGCTCTGCAGGACCCGGCGAATGAACCGGCGTTTAAAGAGAGTGATTGGGATAACTTCGAGAACATGCTTGATGATGGGAAGCGCAGAGGGATAATTTTCTGGCTGCCAATTTTGGGCAGCGTCGCGGCGGTGTTGCTTGCATTTTTTGGCTGGTGGCTCTTTAGGCCGCAAACCGGCACAACCCTGCAACATACACAACAACAGGTAGCTATTAACAAACTAAAAACACAGGCTCCTGCTATTAAAGTTCAACAACAAAAGGCGACGGGCAGCAACCAAGCCGAAACCCACATTACAACAAATGTTAAACCTGCAAATGCATCAGCTAATGAGAAAACAACTACTCAGCAAACCATACAGCCGCAGTATTTAGCGGGCGGCAAAGCAAATGGCGGGGTTCCATCAAAAGGCAAGAAGCAGGATTTTGGTGCGCCAAGCCTCAATAATGGCTTCAGCACAGTTGACACCGCAGCGCCCTACCTGGCTATGGTGCCAATAAATACAGATGCTATTGCTATCGATCATACTTCTGGCCCAGGCACGCCGGTATTGGCCGGACAACCAAAAACAGGTATTAATACCGTAGCTATTGCATCACCAAAACAAACTGTAAAAACTACAGTAAGCAGCACATTAAAGCCGCAATATGCATTGAGCGTGCTGGCCGCGCCTGAGATTAACGGAGTGGGATCATTTAACTCAACCAGCTCAGGCACCAACGTTGGTTTATTGTTTACCGTTGCATTGAATAAGTTTAGCGCCAGCACTGGTGCCACTTATTCTACAAAACCATATTCAATGCCGTTTAGTAATTACCATACGGCTTATCAATTTAAAACTGATCCGCAATATGTAAGTGCTGATTGCCGGGTGTTGGACATACCGATAAACCTGGGTTATCAGTTATATAATAAATCAAGTAACAAGATCAGCATTGGTACAGGCTTATCGTCATATATCATGATGCATGAAAATTATACTTATGATTATGGCAATGATCCGTACCCCGGACCGACATCGTATGCTGTAAAAAAGAGAGGTAAATACTTTTTCAGCATCATGAACCTGCAGGCAAGCTATGAGCGCAAGGTTGCCCCAAATGTAGGTTTAAGCTTTACGCCTTACTTAAAACTACCATTGTCAAACATCGGCTACAGCCAGGTGAAGGTGCAAACTTTTGGGGTTGCGGTAGGGCTAAACTGGAACATCAATTCAATAACAAAACCTAGGTAAACATGAAACATATCAGTATTATTTTACTCGCCTGGATGAGCATATTCCAGACGGGACAGGGACTCTACATGTGTAAAAATGCCGAGATAAGTATTTTTTCAAGTGCCCCAATCGAGGATATCGCCGCCAAAACCAGTTCAGGCCAATCAGTTTATAATGCCGCCACCGGCGACTTGGTTTTCAGCGTAGCCATTAACACTTTTAAGTTCAGAAAAGCATTAATGCAAGAGCATTTTAACAGCGATTATCTGGAAAGCGATAAATATCCGCGTGCCACATTTAAGGGAAAGATACAGGAACATCCTGATCTGACCAAGGATGGCACCTACCAGATAACAGCTACAGGGGTATTGGATGTGCACAATGTAAAGCAAAATCGTACCCTACCGGGCACACTAACGGTAAGCAACGGCAACGTCACCATGAAATCAGAATTTATGGTTAAATGTGTCGACCATCACATCGATATACCGAAACTGGTATTCCAAAACATCGCCGAAACCATAAAAGTAAATATTACTGCCACGTACACGGCAGCCAAATAAGTTAAACACAATCATCACGACAAATGAAAAAAAACCTCTTAATCGTAGCCGCCCTTGCACTAACAGTTGGTGCAAATGCTCAGCAAAAATCGGCTGCTGATTCTTTAATGAGCGCCATGAGCAAAGACGAGAAACCGGTGCCTGTAACCATTTTTAAATCAACCCGCCTGGTGTTGTCGCAAACTACCAAGATGGTAAAAAAGAATGAGTTCAACTTTCAGGTTATTCACCGCTTTGGTGATATAGCCGGATCAAACGGCGGCGGCCAGACTGCTTTCGGCATCGACCGGGTTAATGACGTTTTCCTTGGATTTGAATATGGGGTGAGCGATAACTTTAACATTGACGCGGCACGCAGCACTATCGGCCAACTGATACAGTTAGAATTGAAATGGGCCCTGGTTCAGCAAACATCTGAT
>Ga0157372_10000157_pt1 | contig 73930 bp, 57 predicted proteins | sample C55metaG_FD_115307 | JGI IMG/M metagenome (GOLD analysis project Ga0157372, IMG submission 115307) | Corn rhizosphere microbial communities from Kellogg Biological Station, Michigan, USA - C5-5 metaG | ecosystem: Host-associated > Plants > Roots > Rhizosphere > Soil | place: USA: Michigan... | reverse complement strand
TATACAGTTGATGGCGGCCCGTTTAAATGGTTCATCAGGCTTGAAAGCCTCGCGATCGATATCATTATCCCGGGCAGCGCTAAAAAAGAAGACGCGGCCGTGATCATCAAAGGGTTCCTGTCTATAAAAGATCCTAAAATTGATCCTTCAACACCCGAGCCCTTAAAAACCACTCTTGCAAATTCAACCGAGTATGCAGGCGGCGTATATGTTTCCATTCCCAAATTCAAGGGCCTGGAAGCGAGCGCATCCATGAAGTTCACGCCCCAGGTTCCCGCGTTTATTATTGACCTCGGCATAGAGATCTCAACCCCGATTTTATTGGGTACGACAGGCCTCGGGATCTATGGCTTCAGGGCGATATTCGGTAAGCGCTATGTTGCAACGAAGATGGCTGCCGGAATACCTGAGGAGGGGGAGTGGTGGCAATATTATAAAGCGAAGATAGATCCCGATTATAAGGAAGGGATCCAGGTTTCCAAATTCTCTATCAAAGAAGGCTTTAGTATCGGTGCAGGAGTATCACTTGCAACGTCAAGTGATTCGGGAAAGACATTCTCCTCTAAATTATTTTTCCTGCTTTCATTACCGGATGTATTCCTCTTCCAGGGCCAGGCCCAGTTCCTGAAAGGCAGGATCAGCCTTGATTCGGTTCCCGATCCTCCGTTCTTTGCGCTTATCGCAATTACCAAGCATTCCATCGAAGCGGGATTTGGGATCAACTACAAAATGCCTGAAGAAACCGGAAAGCTGGTCACTGTTGACGGTGTTACAGAGCTCGGATTCTTTTTTGGGGATTCAGCAGCATGGTATTTTAATATCGGGAGAGAGTCGCCGGACTCAATGAGAATACAGGCGAGGGTTTTTGATATCCTTAACATGTATTTCTACTTTATGATCTCCAATAGTGGGATCCGCGCCGGCGCTGGCGTGAGCTTTGAGCTGAAGAAGTCATTCGGCCCGCTGAGCGCAGAGTTGAAAGCCTATATTGATACCAAAGGAAAGATCAGCTTCAGGCCGAAGCAAATTGGAGGCGCCATCCAGATGGGTGGTACGGTGGCCTTGAAATGCTGCGGTTTCGGATTCAGTGTCTCCGGCGGAGCAACGCTTGCTGCCGAAGCGCCGAAACCTCACATCATTACAGGTGAGTTCGAAGTATGTGTAAAAGTGCTGAAGAAGGAACGCTGCGCTCATTTTGAATTTACATGGAATTTTGAGCATGAATTAAATAAAGTCAGAAACGGAGTATTGGCAGAAGCCAGGACCGATGGCAGTAATCTTTCCGATCTGAACGATGTGAATAAGGTTGCGAAGGCAAATCACATGGTTACCGGTGAAACATTGAACCTTGCTTATAAAGTTCTGAATGACGGACAGGGCACTTCCTCAATTGCCATTCCGCATCCTGATACCTGGATCAACGGCCACGGTCCTGATGATTTCAGAGTGCCGGTGGATACCTTTATAGATATAGAATTTAAGAAAGGCCTTAACGTATCGCCTGCTTCGAGCCCGGTTAACAATCTCAATAAGATCGGTGGGATTTCATCTCCCTGCCAGTTCGTCGAATTTGTTCCGCCTCAAAGAGGAAAATCGGATCGTGTTCGCCATGAATATTATTTTGAAGATATCGAGATAAAGTATTGGGATGAAAATTCAAATACCTGGGAGGATTATAATTTTTATGATGCCATGATCCCGATGTTCCCGGGAACAGAACAAGTGGGCACACTTATCGATCCTGCCGTGCTCGCGAATATGAAATGGGGATACTGGCAGCAACAAAGGCCTGGGTTCAATAATAAGCTGCGGATCCTTGCAACCACGCCTTTATCATACATCGCAAATGCCGGAAGCCTCCCGATTGAAGATCTTGGTATTACCGGCAGCACCATTTTATGCCCGGGAGAACCTGTTCCTGAAACATGTATTAAATTCGGAAAGGCCCAGGTGAATAAAAGCTACCCGGCAAATGTGCTGAATACATTTAAGGGGATCGTTATTAAAATAAGCACGCAGGACGGGCTCGTTTTATATCTGCCTTACCTGGGCATTGATAATGGCCTGGTGATCCAGCCCGGAAATACAATTGAATTGTTCTTCAACGAACCAATGAAGTTTGTTAACCTCACTGTTAATTCCGGCGCGCCATATATAACGGTTGAGTATTATCAGCGTGTTACCGTTCTTGATGGCGCAGGTGACGAAATTTTATCCGGCGGACTCCCTGTTTTTCAATACGAGCTGATCGAATCTGTAAATTATTATGATTCAGACTGGGCGAATGAAATTCATTATGAGCATTCGGATAAAAATATTGATTACGTTAAGATCACCTCGATCAGCTGTTACGACAAAGAAAAGGGCGGAGAAAAAGAAGGGGAAAAGGAAGAGAGCAATATCACATGCCTGAAAGCCGATACTGTAATAACAACAAGGATGAAGGAGCTTGAGGACTTTATCGGGGTCCTGGTTGAAAACAGCCATTTGGCCGCCGGTTTTGTTGAGATCTATCCTGAGAACAATGATATTTATAATGGTCCGTATATAGGCACCAGCTTATATCCAAACATCGCTACCCGGGGACTGATAATAAATCTGACCCAGGGCTATATTTCTTCAACCACATTATTATTCACTATTTCTGATAACATAGGGTTCAGCTGTAATTACTCTTTCGAGCTCTTAAAACCTGTTGCAGGTTTCAGCTTTGATATAATTGAGTCTGTTGTAAGCATTGTGCCTTATACAACCGGCGCAACAGCCGGAATAAATTATACGTTCCTGCTTACGGTAACTGTGAACATCGACGGTGAAGCGGTAGAGGTTCAGATCATCGGTAAAACCTGCATGCCAACAGCTTATTGCTTTGATAAGTGCAGCACAGGCTTATATCGGATCTGCTATTTGTCGTATGCCGATTACCTGTTGAACCAGACCATCCCGGACGGTTCCGAACAGGAGGCGAACAATGATGCGCTCCTCGAAGGGATCAATAAAACATTGCAGCCCATCTGGAGGCCGAATACAACATTTGCGATCAGGGTAAAGACCTCCGACCGGCTTTCGAGAGAAGGGGACACTTCATTATTAGTGCCGAAGTTCAATCTTGATATAGTGTATGGCTTTAAAACAGCCGGGCCTGTTGGGCATTATCATAACTATCCTGTAGATAACTCTCCTGCGTCGCAGGTGCTTCGCCAGGATTATCAGCTGTTGGACGATGCCGACAGGCAGGATGATTTTAAATTATTGTCGTTAAAATATTATATCGATTATAATAAATGCTATCCGAATGCGGACGGTGATATCATTAATGCCAAACCGTTATTTTACATGAATGCCGAATTGCGTCTGTTCTACCTGTATAACTATGTGTATGAGTTCTTTAATGACTGGGTGGATACGAACACTTCCGCAGCTAACCCTTACGTTGCAAAATCATCGCTGGAGGTAGTGGTAAGGGATCCCGAAGATTCTTTGATCCCGGAGATGAATGCGTTATCGGCCTTCGTGGGTAGCAGCATCTCGCATGCCAACCCGGGCGGTCCCGGCTTGCCACCGGTCAATATAAACAGCATTAATAACGACGTAAGCACGCTTAATAACATCCTTCTTAACGGGAACCCGTGCGCGGATTATACTCCGCTGGCGCCGATAGATATCTCAACCAGGAAAACGCTCGACCTGAAGCCATTAAAACTGTACACTGCTCAGTTCATCGCGAAATATAATCCTTTGATAAATGATCAGTATGCGGCAAGCCCGTATGAGTCGGTCGTGCATTCTTATTCCTTCCAGACATCGCGATACAGCAGCTTTGAGGAGCAGGTGCAAAGCTATATTCTGAAGACGGACAGCCTGGGCGCTATTTTAAAGGCCGCGGTATTTGTGCTTAGCGCAGAAACAGTTAATTCCATCCTGGATCTTGCGTTAGCAACCGATGTGATTACCGATAATACAGCGTCCATCCCCGACGATATGAGGCTGCAATACGCTGATCAGTTCGACCGGTTGATAAACGGCGTTTTGCATATCGATTACAATAAGCTGCATGCTGCTGTTACAACGGAGTTCAATCTCATAACACATCCCGATACCCCGGGCACAGTGATCGGGATCCTCATCCGGAACCCGGAGCCATTCAATGATCCGAAGCTGCCTAAGGCTGATCCGAATTTGTCAAGTACCGAATTTTATGAGACCCTGGAAGTATCGAGATGGAATAGCGGTACAAGCACCTGGGAAAGTCCGGAGGATCATTACGTGATCCATTCGAAAGACCGCTCGAAAATATTTATTACACCGCGCGATTTTTCTTACGAGATGAATATTTCTTCCGTATTAAAGTTCACCTTCAGGTACAAATTATATAACGGAATTGACTATGCCGATGCAAGCGTGGTTAACGTTGAAATTGACTTAAGCAATTACATTTTTTAAAAAGAGATATTATGTCTATAATCGATCTATCAAGCACTCCTGTTGTTCAAAGCCCTTATACTTATCTACAGGCCGCTGGTTCTGACGGAGCCGACAGAACCGTAAAGGGTATTCATTTGCGTTGGGATTTTTTAAAAACCTTGGGAGATAACCATTTGGCGAAGGGTGATTATACCCTAACCACGCCTTACGTTTCCGAAACGGGCTTTAACAGGGAGGACGATTATATCCGGATCTGCCGTACCGGCTTTGTTAAGAAATACTTCATCACTATTGATTTTGATGTAAGCCAGACAACTGAAGTGAACACCGGAACCTTAAGGGCCTGGCAATATTCGTTGCCTGTTGACAGCCTGAGCGGTGCGACGAGGGATGTTACGGTCCGTTTTACGGATTATACGCAGTATGATGCGATAATAGCTTCCCAGTCAACATTCGATACCATAGACCTGCTTGCACAATACACCGGTATCGTGGAGATAGAAGCGGATAAAGGGCTTTTCTTTTATGCGAAGTTCGATGCCCTGCTTACTGCAAAGGAGAGTTATATCCGTGTGGAATCGGTGACACTGCCTGATAGCCTGGACAATGCGCAAAAGCAGGTGTCATGCCGGAAAAAATTTGTGGGAACCGTTGATAAGATCGTATCATGCGATAATATTAAGTACCTGAGGTTTGATTATAACATGGTAAGCTGGAAGGGCGTACAGATTTACTGTTACGAAGATTACATCGCAGGTATCAATGAGGATGACGCCTGGGATGAAATAGGTAAATTCGCTCTCAGCACTGACGATGCCGTTATAGGGCCGCGCTTCATCGCTGCCCAGGTTGATGGTGCTTCCGGGCATTGGCCTAAATTCAACGATGACGACCCTTCAACGGGTGAGTTTACTGTAAACAAGTTGAATTATCAAAAGCGCTGGAGACGGCCCGGATTCAGTTTCGATAAGGATAACACTTCGTCCAATGACTTTAACGGTCTTCAGCATTTTGTTCACACCTATATGGAGTTAAGCGCTTCTGATGAACGGGCGCTCGCCAGCATACCCTCGGACGACAGTTCGGATCCTACTACACAGGATATAAGCTATCTTGATATGATCAGGCTGATGTCTCTCGATTACCATGTTGCGCGGATATTAGGCTTGGGTCATATCGATCAGCTGAGCAGGCTGAAAAATCCACCTTACATATACTGCCTCGAATATAAAACAATGGTGCGCCTGGAGCCCCCGCTGGACAGCGACGATGAGAGAACACATATTTACATGACAACTCCCGTATCTCCTACGGATTATCGCTTACCGGCAAGACCACAGCTCGCTGCGGTTACTTACGGGATCTCTGTCGACAACGGAACATCCACGCCAACCTTGCTTACAGATGAAGACGGATATGCCCCTTTTGGTAATATTAGGTTCGTGAACATTAACAGAGGTCCGTTCAATTTTGAAAAGCCTTTCGGTCCGTTCTATTACGACCCGACTGAATTCTGTTTATGTGAAGAAACGCAGCCCGTGGCTTATGGCCTTGAATATAAGGAAGTCAGTGAATCAGGATACCGTAAGCCCGAGATCTGTCACGATTCCGAATACCTGGATGCATCCGGAATGCCGGAAACTGTTCCGATCCTCGAGGGCGGTACTCCTAAGATATTTACGCACCAGGAAGAGGAGGAAGGTACCCACGAATACAGTGCCTACGCCATAAACTGGTTTTCCAGGGTTTCCCCATTAAGTGATCCCGTAGAAGTTGTCACCGAGTTTCCCAAGCACGCGAATTTACTGCCTCCCTTTAATTTCGCGGTACAGCTGATCCAGGATGAAGATCCTGCAGAGCCTGTTATTTCTGAGAAAGCCCTCATCCTTACCACCCAGGCCGAACAGAATATCCTGTCGATGATCCCCGGTACCGACAAAACACTGGTACGCACAACTTTTGACTGGAATCATGTTCATCACCATGCTCATCAGTATGCCGATTATGCCGATATTTTCTTCCGGCGCCCGGAACCGTTGATCGTGAAGGGAAAGATTTCCGCGGTAACCGTATTGCCGCAGCACAGGGCTGAAATAGAGACCACCTCTTATACAATTACAAGTACGTTTCCATCAACTACTGTTACCCCGGTTATCTCGCCGGCAGATGCAGCGAAATTTGTAGGATCATTCTTCAGCAGCGGCGGTAATAATTATGTGATCGAGAATGTTTCTTCCACCGGCGCAAATCCGACCTTTACTGTGAAGCAATTAAAGGAGATCGTGGCAAGCGCTGACCCTCTTCATCCCGGGCAGTTTGTTTCAAATGAAACATTTGAATCGCCGATAATAGATGATCTGTTCTTCACAGCTGAAAATATGGGAGATACGGCGAATTGGGACCTGAGAATGACCAAGCGCATTTATCTTGAAAAGTTTTACTCCAATGCAAAAGTAACCTTGCGCTTTTCACCAACAAGAGTAAAAGAGTTCGATATAAAATCCGTGACATATTCGGGCGGCAATACGGTCATCGATGTTGAAAAGCCGATCGGCACAGCATTAATTTCCGGAATGACGCTGGAATATTCCGTAAAGCATGAGATCACGGCCGTAGGATCGGGAACCTTCACCATTGCTGGTAATCTAACTTCTGATTTTACTGCCGGGAAAGTGTTTCGCGTGTTCGCCAATAAGGACAATGATGCAGCATATACCGTTAATTCAAGCGCATATTCCGGAGGCAATACTGTTATTACTGTAGTCGGCGCAATCCCAAATACTGCAAATGACGATGGTTTGCTGGAAGTAGTTGTCTCAAGGGCCATTGTTTCTATAAACGCGGTAACCAACAGCTTTGTGATAGCAGGCAATATGGTAAGCGAGATAGATGCTGCCTACCTGGAATACAAAACAGAAAGTGACGGCAGCCTGAGCAGGTTTGTGGTAGGAGGAATAAAGGACATGGTAGATTTTGAGCCGATCTTAACTACTCCGGCACCGGGTTCCGGAGTGCTTCCGGAAGGGACAGGATATATCCAGTTAAAGTTCCAGAATTATGATCTTCTTCCTCACCCCGATCCTGAAGTTACATGGTACAAGGGAACGGTCCGCTTAAGGGATGCTTCCTTAAATATGCAGGTGTACCCCGTGAGCTACATTGGCAATTTAACTTCATCGTCTGCGCCTCACCTTGCCGTGGTGATCCAGGATCCGGGCTTTGTTCCGGCAAGTGCAGGTTCCGGCTCCGATTTCTACACATTGGACCTGGGTACTCCGCAGGATGCCAATTTTCATCCGGGGTACAGGTTATATCTCTCCGCCGACAATGGAGTGGATCCGGTTACGGGAACCCCGTTGACAAGTGCTGCGCGGAATTTCGACAGCAATGAAATTCTCCCGGTGTTTTCAGATATGAATGAAGGCAACAGGCAAACGTATATGTCTATTCGTTCTTATGACGTGAAAAATGAGCTTGAGTCATTTCTCTCGAACCCCGTAGTGCTTTTAGCCCAGAAGATCATGGTTCCTTTGGCGCCGGATCCTCCGCAGGGGCCGCTGTATGCCACCCGTCCCGATTTTTACGGAAAATCAACTTACACCTTCGACACGAGACTGGATACCACTACCATTCCGGGAAGAGTGCCTTACAGTGTTGTGTTCTACAGAACAAGTGAAGACCGCGTGTTGGATGTCCTCTACAAGAGATCGACAAAGGAGGCCATATTAAATGCGCTTGATGCGCTTGGAAACACTGTTAAGCACGACCCTCAACTCTGGAATATTCTTTTCGGTGTTCAGACAGATACCGCTGAAAATGCATCGACAAGCAACGGGCCCGACTTTGTGACATATTCAACAACCGCCGGTACCTTTAACTGGCCGCTGCCGGATAATGATGCGGTTGTGCTCACGTATGAAAGCAATAAAGCTTTGAGTTCAACCAACCCGGCCCCTTCCGGTGGGCTCGTTTATCCGTTCTCAAATGCCAGCTTTGTTTTTAAATTTGATACTCCGGCGTATACTATTTATGGCAAGCCCTGGACCCCGCACCAGATCGTGAGAAGGGTTTTACAGGATGCATTCCTGTCGTTAACAGAGCAGGCGCCCATGTTTTCTTATTTTAAAACAGGAACAGTTACGTCTTCCGTTAAGGCGAGATCACGCGATGCCAGCGGAAACCTCCTGGATCCGCTAACAAATGATATTTTCCCGATGATAAGGAAGTTACCGGGAAGCGGAGATACGGTGATCCGTTTTACGGATTATACATTGGATGGCGCGTCGAAGAGTCTTTATTTTTATCGCGCTGTGGAAATGGATGATAAATTTAAATTCAGCCCGCCGAGCCTTCCCCTGGGACCTGTATTACCGGTAAATGCTTTTCCGCCGGACAAACCGCAGATAAGAAAAATGATTACCCGCAGGCAGGATGTAACCAAAGGTATTTCCACTTCCATTTTATTTGAGATCAATGAGTATAGTCAAAATGAAAACATCTCAAAAGTTGAAATTTACAGGGCGACGAACGAGTTGGATGCACTGAGCGTCAGGACAATGAAAAAAGTAAAGAGCATTGCATGGGGAGAGCCGGTACTGGATGATTTTAGCGATGTGCCCTTCCCGCTATTTGGTGAGGAGTTATATTACAGGATAATTGTGATCCGGACAATAGAGGATGTGGAAGACGTTCTGCTCGCTCCGGCGCCAGGCCCGATGGACCCCGTGCCAACCATTATGATCGACCTGCCATCGTTACCGTCCGATAGCTCGAAAACCGAGATCGCAGATGTGATCATCCCTGAAGCTCCACGTCTTTATTCGGAAAATGGGATCAGCACGCCGACTGAACTTCAGGACGTTTTGCTGAAGTGGAATCCAACCTGTTATAACGGAACATACCATTTACAAAAATTGACAAGCGATGGGAATTGGGTAGAGATCTATAGTGTAAAAGTTAAGGATACCCCGATGCAATATCCTCCACTGGATATCAGTAATTTACCGGATTTCACGAATTTCCCTGAAACTCAGAATCTCCCCCGGGTTGACAGCGACGGAAATCCTGTTTATCACAGTTTCAGGGTACAGGTCCAAAACTCAGCAGAATTATTTAATCTTTTCGAAAAGGAGCTCACACTTGCTTTAGGCTGCAGTGATTTACTGCAAATCGACAGCTTATCCTTGTCCGATGCAAATGGCCATTCCTTTCCTGTTTTGGGTAACGCCGACATTACAACAGGTGCGAGCCAACCGGGGGCTTTTACATTCACACATCTTAATGCACCCTTACCGGCCGGTCACAACAGTTTTGACAGGATAGAGATCACTGTAGCAGACAATGTGGGAAACACTGTTACGCAAAATATCACTGTTGCAGGTGGAAGTGTGGTATTTGACGCAACTACGGCACCTGCACTTGATCTTTTAAGCGATAACCTTAACTACACGATCACTACTGCTTTGTATACGGATTACTGCACCACCGGGTCTGTTCGGGAGTTCAGCATGAACTACATGAGTGGCCCTTGCTATGAGCTTACGCAGCTAGGTTCCTTCATCTCCATCGAAGACAGCAGTCATGTATTTAACCCTGCATTGGTTTCAAAAATTAAGGACGGCGTTGCTTATCCGGTGCTGTTCAAAGTAAAAGATATTAGTGACCCCGGCAGTGTAGGTGAAACGTTTCAACAGATGGATGTTACAATAACGGACGATCTTTTGAATACTGCCACCTTGAGTATAACGACGGCCGGTGGTGACGTAACATTTGACAATACTACAGCTCTTGTGCTTGATAGCTCGAACCCTAACAGAAAATACAGTATAAGCGCCAGGCTTTATACGCAGGAATGTACTACCGGTAGCCAGAGGGATTTTGAAATAGAGTACACATACGGCATATAGAAAATAATGCATTTTAAATGTACACTCCATGGCCCCGGTTATGTACTCCCGCTCCGAAGCCTCACAACTAAAACATGAATTCTGGATCGCCTTCGGGCGGTATCTGTCACTGCATCACAGCAGCGAAGGGATGAAGATCAACTGGGTGAATTATCACACCGGGCATAAATACATGTATTTCAGGATGGAGGCCGGGAAGGATCATGCTTCCGTAGGCATCGAGCTGCAGCAGCCGGATGAGCTGATGAGGGAACTGTATTTCGACAGGTTCAGCAGCTTCCGCAGCATCATCCACAGCGCGTTGAACGAGGAGTGGAACTGGGAAAAAGATGCGAGGGATGAGCACGGAAAAATAATCTCGAGGATCTATACGGAGATCCGCAACGTGAATGTGTACGATAAAAATACATGGCCGGAGATCATCTCCTTTCTGAAGCCACGTATCATTGCCCTCGATGAGGTATGGAACGATATCAGGGATGCATTTGAAGACCTGAGATAACCTGTTTACTTTTACTGCCTGATGACCTTGCGCACTGCGCGTCCCTCTTTATTTTGCAGCTCCATGAAATAAATTCCCGGCGATGCGGAGCTGAGATCCACCTGGAACGTACTCACGGCATTTATGTTTTTGGAATACACGCAGCGTCCCGATATATCATACACCCGCAGCTCACAGCTTTCCATTGGATCCCTGCATTCGATATTGTAAATGCCAGCACTTGGATTCGGGTATACGTTGAATGTAGTCTGCTGCGCCGCTTCCGGCACGCTCACGGTATACGGAACAGAGGTGCAGATCGGAACAACCGAAAACGCAAGGCTGTTGCCTGCCACCGTAACACCGTCCCTTTCATCTCCGAATGAAGAGAACTGAAGCGTGGGAACGATAGTGGTATAAGGCTCATTCGTCACTGTAGCAGGGTTCGCTCCGGTGCAGTTTGTCTCTCCCGATGCGCTTGTATTCACAAGATAGATCTGACCATTCGTGAAATTCATCGAAGTGTCGATATTGCCTGCGAGGAGATAGCTTCCGTCGTCCAGCAGGATGCTCGTGTAAAGGCTTGTCCTGTAAAGATTTTCAAAGCTATTGCTCCATAACAGGTCGCCGTTCATGTCGAGTTTTGTCAGCAGGTCAGCTCCGAATACCTCTGCCTTGCTGCTGATCACGATGCCGTTATCTGCTGTTCGGATAGCACTGCCTTCATAGCCGACCTCCAGTTTCTTTGACCAGAGCATCGTCCCGTTGTCATCCAATTTACAAACATACGTCCCCGCATAATTGCCCGTGCACACAATGCTGCTGTTATCCGGGTTCATTATTACATGTGGTGTGAGCTGCGCTATGTTTGTTGTGGCAAGCGTTGTCCAGTTAAGGTTACCCGAAGCATCCGTTTGGATCAGCAGTAATTTATAGTCGGATGAAGCGCCTATAAGGATCTTGCCACTTGTCGTCTCCTTAAGCGAAGTCAGCGTTTCACCCCCGCCGGCATCTATCCGCTTGTTCCAGAGGATATCACCATTGCCGTTGATCTTTAAAAGACAGAGGTCATTGTTGTTAATAACCGAGCCGCCTGAGCTGACGGCAAACACGCTGGGGTTTATGGTACTGCCGCCCACGACGAAATTGCCATCCGCAGTTTGTATGATCGAAGCTCCTTTCTGGTCGTTCCAGTCGCCGTACGTTTTGCCCCATACGACCTGCCCGGTAAGATCGAGCCGCAGCACGTAAATATCGGAGGAGCCGTTTCCGAAGCTCGTGGTTGTTCCTGCTATCATATAGCCCCCGCTTATTTTTATAAGAGAAGCAATGTTCTCATTTTCGCTGCCGCCATATTCTTTGCTCCAGGAAATGTCCCCGTTGCGGTCGGTTTTAACCAGTGTTATTTTTTGCCTGTTATTCACAGTATAATCACTTCCGATGAGGAAGCCTCCATCATCGGTTTGTACCACGCATTTTGCATAGCCGCCGTAACCCGCGCCGATCTGTTTTTGCCATGCCCCTCCCGGCGCGATCGTATCCCTGTTGCATGGAAAATCATCGGAATAAGTTGAGCAGCCGCCTGTTCCGCTCACCTTCACAGAATAAACGCCGCCTGCAGTGATCGTTATTCTTGGTGTGCTGGCGCCGCTGATTATGCTGCCGTTGAAGAACCATCGGTTGTTAACCGGCGAGCTGGAAAAAAGTGTATCTGCTATCCTGCTGATCCGCGGTTTGGATGGGTTGAGGTAGATGGTAAAGCTTTGTGAATTACCGCAGGAGGGGCCGTAGATGGACGTGTTGGAATAAACAGTGTACGTAGAGGTGGCAAGCGGCTTTAATATATAGGTAGAATCATTCCGTCCCACATAAGTGCCTCCTTGTAAAGAATGATAGGGTGAATTGTCGTGCAGTGAAAGGATCACCGAGTCGCCCGGACAAATAGTATCGTTGCTGATCGTAAATGATAAAGGTGGGATTCTTCCCGGGTGTGCAAAGAGTGTGTCTGTAAAGCTGCCGCAAGTATTGGTCACGGTGAGGTACACGGTTGTGTCCATCGTAACAATGTTGGTGGTGGTATCGCCGGTAGACCAGAGGAGGTGAGGCGCGCCGTATCCCGAATAGTGAAGCGAATCACCCCGGCAGAAAGGAAAATAGTAAACGTTAGGGTCGATGGTTGCCTGCGCGTGGCAGCATGGATTGTCGGTGTTTACAGCTCTCGGGGTTGAAATTAGCGGTATAGAGGTGCTTGCGGTGTACACCGACAGTGGAAACACAGGACTGTTGATCACGCATTGGGTAGGATAGAAACCGGAGGCGGGAATGTTGATATAAGGAGCATGCGATGGGTTACAACCTGTTCGCCCGTTAGCGTCTGTTTTCATAAGGTAAGCTCCCCCATAGCCGGGATGGCTGTTGTTGAGCCCTGCAATGATGTATCCCCCGGCCGGGCTGTTGTGTATGCAAAAGGCATCGTCATGCGCTTGTCCCATCTGGATCCGCCATTGGATCCCCCCGATGGAGTCGAGCTTATACAGGAATAATTCCTCGGGCACTCCCCAGTCGTCGCTGGCAACTGCCGCAAAGCCCTGATCGGCGGTAAGGCAGAAGTCTTTGATGTAATAGCCATAAGGCGGTTGTTTTACCCATATGATATTCCCGTTCGTGTCCACTTTCATCAGCATTTTTCCGCCAAGAACATAGTTGCCGTCCGGTGTGCGTTTGATGGCATGGGGCGTGAAATGCTCAGTATATCCATAGGACTTGTTCCACAGAAGGTTGCCGGTTGAATCAAATTTCATGAGATGGCAGTCGTAACCGTTTCCCCATACTGCAATTTCTTCGAAGCCGGCAACCATGAACCCATTGTTCTCCGTAGCTTCTATTCCTGAAGCATGAAGGCGGTTCCCTTCAAATGTGCGGTTCCACAAAACGTTTCCGTTGTAATCAATCCGCGACACATATATTCCTCCCGCATAGCCGGCAAAGCTTCCCATCAGGATCGTGCCCCCGGTAACGGGCAGCATCATGCTCAGCTCATTAGCGCCTTCATAGGATCTCGACCATTCTATATTTCCCGAGTAATCGAGTTTGCATACAAATGAGGCCATGGAGCCGGGAATGTAAAGGTTCCCTGAAACGAGATAGCCGTTATCGGATTCTATCACCGCATGCGGAAGCATACCGCAGGTATCGGCCAGGGTAACGCTCCAGCTCACGGTTCCGGCCGCATCTGTTTTAATGATCACGCCATCGGTGCGAAGTGTTGCGGGATTGTAGCCCTTGCCGGCAAGTATGCAGCCCTCGTCGGCGGTCACCATCATCCGCTGGGTATTGGAGCCCCAGTAATCGAAATAGGTATCCACGCCCAGGTACACTTTTTCCCATCCCTGTGAGAAGGAATTGGATAAGGCAATAAGACTAATGAGAAGGCTGAGGAAATTTTTTTTCATGCGATAATGTGTTATATATCAATACCTGCACGTAATAAATAGATGTGCCATTGAACCATTGCGTTTAAGGAGGCGCACATAAGCCGCAATTTCGTTGAGAAGTTTTTTTTCATAGCCGAATGTGCGATATGGCAGGTTTTTTTAGTGATGAGAATCAGAAACTAAAAAAACTTTTATATCATGAAAAAAACTATATTCTTATTGTACTCTTCTTTTATTCTTTCGTCGTCGCTTTCGGCGCAAAACTTTCAGTGGGCGCAGCGCGAGGGTGATGATTCCAATGGTTACACCCTGTGCACCGACAACACGGGTAACTCCTATGTATATGGCCGCATCTTTATGACCACTACCATTGGCGGTCAAAGCCTTGATATCGCAAACGGCGAAAACTTCATTGCAAAATACGATAACACCGGAAGTGCCATTTGGGTGAAGCAGCTCGATTCAATGGAAGTTTCCGACCTCGACTGCAACAGCACCGACCTCTTTGTGACAGGCCGTTTTCATACAGGAGCTTCTTTTGCCGGAACACCTGTAACAGGCAGCGGCACTGCGAGCTGGGACGGCTACATTGCCCGTGTAAGCGCGGGAGGCACCCTCGACTGGATAAAGACCATTACCAATCCTGTAAGCTATGAATCTGCCAATTCCGTTTCAATAGATAACAGCGGCAATATATACGTTGCAGCCACTTACAGCGGAAGCAGCGCAATGGTCGGGTCGACCACCATCTCGGGTTCAGCTTCAGGCGGAGAATCCATGCTCCTGCTGAAGCTTGCACCGGACGGAAGCATCCTCTGGTCGAAAACCGCTTCTGCGAACCCGGGAGGGTCTGTGGAAGGAAACCGCATCGAGGTGAGTAACCTGGGTGATATTTACGTGCTGAGCACAGCGGATGGCGATACAGTGCACTATGACGGGATCCCGTATTTTGCAGGCTCCTATCCTGCCGAGCTGTTGCTGCATTATAACGCTGCCGGCATGCTCATGGACATGGCCGAGATCAACCATTCATACCAGGATAACGTAACTGCAATGACGGTTGATGCCGGCGGGAACGTGTACACGCTGCAAACAAACTATCTTACAAGCTTCACGCTGTCTAAATTCACTGCCATGCTGGATACTACCTGGGTGACCACTGATGGCGGCGGCGGGCACCTTAGCGTAAGCGATGTGGAAGTAACACAAACGGGAGAAGTGATCGTAGCAGGATATGTTGGTGAAGATGCCACTTTTGGCGGAGTGAACACGGTGTACAATAATGGCGGGCAGCCGGGATTCCTGGCATACTATACCAGCGGCGGAAGCTATAGCTCACTTACCGAAATCCCGGGAACCCTTTATATGGGGAAGATCGGTATGGATGCTTTAGAGAATGTTTACATGACGGGAACTGTAGCGGATACTGCGGACTTTGGCGCGATCCAGCTTACCACTGTGGGTGCGGACGCAATGTTCCTTGCGAAATACGGCATTTCCACCGGCATTGCTTCCGCAGAAAAAGGCAGCATCTCCGTGTATCCGAACCCATGCGCTGGCAAGCTAAGCTGCTCACTCGAAGCGCTCCAGGGGGCATCAACTGTTGCGCTTTACAATACACTCGGCGAAAAGGTATATGAAGAAGCTGCCGCTACCGGCCTTCTGCAGATCGACCTTACTGGTTACGAAAAAGGGATCTACCTGCTGAATGTAAGCAACGGCGGATCGCTGCTTACCAAAAAGATCGTTGTAAATTAATAAGACATAGTGTACGTAAATTAAAAACCTCAGCCGGGATGGCTGAGGTTTTTGTTTTTTAATCCTACTTTTACCGTACAATATTTTTTTTATGCCCCTCAACGAAAAACTCAAAGAAAGAAATGCCGGCTTATGCGAGCTCTGCAACACAGAAAACGCAACACATGAATATACTGTAAGCCCTAAAAATGATGATTCAACAGATCACCAGGTAGCGCTGTGTGATACCTGTCTTGCGGCGATCGATAACAAGGAAGCCGGCTTTCACTGGCGCTGCCTGGAAGGCAGCATCTGGAGCCCGCATCCCGCAGTGCAGGCATTAAGCTACAGGATCCTGCATAATTATAAAGATGAAGATTGGGCAAGCAACCTCATCAGCTCGGTGGATTGGGATGAAGATGTAGTGCAATGGGCGATGAGCGCGCATGAGGTTCCGGATGTGCATACCGATGCATTCGGAAATAAGCTCGAGAACGGCGATACCGTGGTGCTTACGCAGCAGCTGAATGTAAAGGGCACAAGCTTCTCCGCTTCAAAGGGAACTGTGGTGAAGAAAATTAAGCTCGTGCATGACAATGCCGGACAGATAGAAGGGAAGATTAACGACCAGGTGATCGTGATCCTCACGAAATACGTGAAAAAATCCTTATAAATGAAAGCATTTTTTCTTGTACTCTGCTTCATGATCCCGTTGCTGTCTATCGCGCAGCAGGATACCCTCTGGTTCGACAAGGACTGGAAGCCCTGTAAAAAAGCCAAAGGGCAATTTTACAGGATCGCGGAACCACAGCAGGGCGGTTACATCGTAAGGGACTATTACCGGGAAACAAACAGTCTGCAGATGCTCGGGTTCAGCACCACCAAAGAGCCGCTTCACCTGGAAGGGAAATGCACCTATTATTCGCCGGGCGGAAAAAAGCAAATGGAAGGCTCTTACAAACACGATGTAAAGGTCGGCACCTGGACCACCTGGACTACCGCCGGCGATTCCACGTTAGTGAGCGAAGACAGGATCGAGGCTCCGAAGAAGCCGCGGATCATAAAAAAGGGGCCTTTGATCTATGAGCCGGAACATCCTTTTTTCGTGATAGCAAGAGCAAAAGCGTTCGGCTTTTTCATCATCGAAGACACTTATTTTCTTACGTTCAGCCTCGGCCCGGAACTGATGTACGGGAAGCATAGCCTCGGAATTGACGGCAGCTGGTTCAGGTGGCGGAACGAGGAAGATAACTACGACGATGAAGGGATGTACAGCCAGTACGAGCTGCGGACCTGGCTGCACCTCGATTATAAATATACGTTCCTGTCCTTTGATCCTTCCATGATCGAGCTCTATTTCAATGCCTATGATAAGATCGGGAATTACCAGATGTGGTACGACCGTTACGAGGAATATGATTTCGGCACGCGGGACATGTCCTTTTTAAATTCTACGGCAAAAGGAACATTTAACGAGCCGGGATTTGGCTTCGGCATCCGGAAATATTTGCTGGGTTCGCGGTTTGGGATCGATTGCAGCGCGAACCAGGGCTATCGCTTTTCCGATATTAACGAAAGGAATGCGATCAACTCAACCGATATAGTTTCCAATCACGTAAAACAGGAGCGTTCTTTATTTTACATGCGGCTGAACCTGATTTATAATTTCGGGAAGAAATAGAAATCAGATCAATTCCTCCGTAGGTTCCAGCGCGATCTTATTGTATTTGTTCCGGTACTCAACCGGGCTGAGGCCGGTGATCTTCCTGAACAGGTCGCGGAATGCCTTGGTATCGGTATAGCCTACATCGTACATCACTTCCGATACATTCTTCCGGCTCGTCTCCAGGCTGCGTTTGGCCGCTTCTATCTTCACCCGCTGGATGTACTCGAGCACCGAGTTGTTCGTGGCTTCCTTAAACCTTCGTTCAAAGCTCCGGCGTCCGAGCGACACGATTGCCGCCAGTTCATCGATCGTCATTTTCTCTTCAATGTTCTTCTCGATATGGTCCTGTACCTTCTTAACCGCTTCGTCCTTGTGATTGCGCTGTCCTTTGAACATCATGTACTTGCTCTGGCTGTCGCGGTCAATGTCGACCGCAAAGAACTTAGATGCAAGGATCGCTGTTTCGCGCGAGGTGTATTTCTCGAGGAGATAGAGCAGGAGCGTCCAGTAGGAGTTCGCCCCGCCGCTTGAATAAATGCCGTTCTCTTCCGAGATGATGCTGCCGTCTACCAGCTCCACTTCGGGGAACATTTCGCGGAAGTCGTCCGCTGATAGCCAGTGTGTGGAACATTTCTTCCCGTTGAGCAGGCCTGTGGAAGCGAGCAAAAAGGCTCCGATACAGAGGGAAGCGACTTCGGAACCTTTCTTGTGCTGATCAATGATCCAGGGAACGTATTTTTTATTCAGCTCCAGGGCAGTGCGAAGATCGCCGCTGATGGCGGGAATAAAAATAAGGTCGGTCTTCTTCACTTCATCCAGTGTTTTATCCGGGTGCACCGTAACAAGGCCATTCATCAGCTTCACCGCTTTTTTATGTCCCACGAGCTGCACATCGAACAAAGGCTCCTGTCCGGCGGCCTTGAGGAATTCATTGGCTGCCGTGAACATATAACGAGGATCGGCGATGGCTTCCATGATCGCGGTTTCAGGAACAAGAATGGAGATGTGTTTCATGCGCCAAAAGTAGGGTATTTGCATGTCATAATCAACCCCCGAGGTTGTCGCTTTTCCCCCGTTGCGGATTGCGGATCCTGTTGCATCTTTGCATTGTTCCACGGACATCGATGACCGGTTTGCTCTTACGCATAAGCGGAAAATGTGAAAAGCAGGAAATGATTATTAACTTTAGAATTCATTAAAATAACAACTATGGAAAAAACAGTGATCACGGTAGAAGCAACAGTGAATGCTCCCGTGGAAAAAGTATGGAAGGCCTGGACCGGGCCTGAGCACATTACGCAATGGAACAGCGCTTCTCCCGACTGGCATACGCCAAGGGCAACGAACGATCTCAGGGTAGGCGGTAAGTTCTTATCACGCATGGAAGCGAAGGATGGAAGCTTCGGTTTCGACTTCGAAGGCACTTACGACGATGTGCGAGAGCATGAGTTCATTGCTTACCACCTGTCCGACGGACGGGAAGTGAAGACAACCTTCAAAGGCAATGGTGGAAACACAGAGATCGTTACCAACTTCGATGCGGAAGCCACGAACCCTGTCGAGATGCAGAAAGGCGGCTGGCAGGCGATCATGAACAACTTTAAAGCCTACGCTGAAAAGTTATAGGACGTCATTGCGGGGAGGTACGACGAAGCAATCTCTCTATGGGAATCAAATAATTAAAAACTAAAAAAATGACAGAACACATTTATCCCTGCTTATGGTTTGATGGACAAGCGAAAGAAGCGGCAGACTATTATTGCTCCATCTTCAAAAATTCGAAGGTGGTTTCTGAGAACCCGATGGTGGTGATCTTCGAGCTGAACGGTAAAAAATTCATGGGACTGAACGGCGGCCCGATGTTTAAGTTCAATGAAGCGGTTTCATTTGTAGTGAGCTGCAAGGACCAGCAGGAGATCGATCATTACTGGAATAGTCTTACAGCCAATGGTGGACAGGAAAGCCAGTGCGGTTGGCTGAAGGATAAGTTCGGGTTGTCGTGGCAGATCGTTCCGGCCGAGCTGGGGCAGATCATGAGCGACCCTGAAAGAGGGCAGCGTGCAATGGCGGCGCTCATGAAAATGAAGAAGCTCGACATTGAAACATTAAAGAATGCTTAGTGATGCAGGTTCATCCGTATCTGACCTTCAATGGTAATTGCAGGGAGGCGATGCGCTTCTACCAAAAGTGTTTGGGCGGGAAGCTGACATTTCAAACCATCGGCGAATCTCCGCTTTCGGAAAAAATGCCGGCAAGGATGAAAGATGCGATCCTGCATGCCACGCTGATAAAAGATGAATTTGTGCTGATGGGCTCCGATATGTGTGATGAAGCATTAGATCATGGTAATGCGCTTACGCTACTGCTGAGTTGTACCAGTAGAAGACAGCTCAGCAGCTATTATCAGAAACTCTCGGAAGGTGGTAAGCAGGAGCATCCCCCCGCACTCACCATCCAAAAAAGCCTCTCCGGCGACCTCAGGGACAAATACGGTAACAAATGGGTACTGCATTACAATGCCCCGGTTTCCCGAAAGGCCAGGTGATTTTCAGAAACAATCAAACGAAAAAGGCTTATGCAAAACTGTTGCATAAGCCTTTTTGTTTCCTTAATAATTCGTCTGGCTGCCCGTATTGCCATTGTCGTTGTCGAACTCTTCCTGTACAGGCTGCTGTTCGGCAGCGATCGGTCCCAGTTTTCCCTCCTCCTGTACCTGTGATGTGGTAGGGTTCATCGGTTTAATATCTTCAAGCTCGCCTTTTTTGCAGGAACCGAACAACAGTACGGTTGCAGCTGCTAATGAGATTATAGTTTTCATAGATGTGTCGTTTTATGGTTGATTACTGGTGTAAAGTTACGGCGGGTGTAGTTCTTTTTAGAAGTATTTCGGTGATCTGCCTACTTAGTGGGTTGAAGGCATTAATGAATAGGCTACATTGAACCTTTTTAAAGTTCAAGAACTAATAAAGGAAAGTAAAAAGGATGAAAATGCCCGTTCATTGTACGATGGGAGAGCTGTCAAAAATTTAGGGTAAGTGACATTTTGGTAGTTATTTAGGAGCTGCCAGCCCGGAGGTGTATCAGGTATTGATGGAGATTTAAAACGATTTTTATAGATGGGATGGAAGAGCATTTTGGAGTAAAAAATCACAAGAATTGGGATTGAGTTTTGAATAAATACAAAACATTTTACCACACTAAGCAATGATGTTCTACTTCCCGATACAATATGTAATTATCCCCATTTTTAGAGGTTTTTAAGGCCTCGAGGTACATAAAAGGTACAAAAATGTATCATTTCCTCGCAAACCCAATCACAGTAACGCATACAGCCGCATACTTATTTTTACAGGTGATATGCTGTCAACATATTCGATGAGGGTAAATTTAAGATTTTATTTGATGCGCTGAGATCTTCCGTGGGAAGTAATAAAAATACTTCCTGAGAAATAATCTTATGAGGGATAGATTTTTGTATTAGGAAGAATATTATAGTTTATCGATGTAAGTTCCAATACGCTTAAATAGTTCATCAAACTCTGGTTGCCCCTGATAATAAAGTGCCTCGGTAGATTTATATCTTACAGTGAAATCTGTTCTTATTTCTTTTGAGGATAATAAAAAAGCTTCATTCTTATTTATAGGTATTTCAAGGTCGGCTTTAGGAAAGCGTCTCTCTTTATGAGCTAGATATTCGGCCGTTCCTATAAAAGCTATAACTTCAGGAGATTCTAAAAGACAATAAACATCGTAATACTGCCGCATAAAATTGATTCCTTTTGTTCCTTTGGTTTGTTCATTTCTGAATTTCGTAGCAATGGTCTGTAGTTTTTCAACGAATGTATAGCCAGGATGATAACAAATAATTTCTGGCGCTTTATTATCTATTATTTCAACCTTCATTGCCTGTGCTTTATCAAGTGCCCAGGAACTTATCGTTAATGCATTATTGGGGGTAATATCATCAAATCCAGCTTCTAGAAGGATCCCATCTTTAATTGCCGAAACTCTGTTTACTACGTTTTTGTAATATAAACGAATTCCACCGCTTCGATAATAGTCAGTATCATCAAATGTTACGTCTCGTTCAATTGAAATTATTCCAGGTATTTTGATCTCTTTTGCAAGCCAATCATAAAATTCCTTTCTCCTGTTTGCATTATTCTCTGAAGTATTCTTTGGATTTTCATTAATATTAAATTCTTCAGGTGGTTTAATATGAATATCAATATCTTCTGAGAAGCGATGAATCAGTTTATGGCCTTTGGATAAAGAAGTGCCTCCTTTTAGTTCAAATTGAAAGCCCTGTTTCTTTAAGCCATAGAGCACATGCATGATCCAATAGTCCTTCTCAATTAATCCAGGCTCAATATTCATATTCTCTGCGAGAATATTGATTAATGAAACAAATTCTTTATGATCGTGCAGATAATTAAGCGGCATGAACTATCCTTTCGTTAAAAAGAGGTTGAAAAATTTTTCGGGTTTTGGCATTTCCATATTTCAAAACAGCTAACCTTAATTTTTTTGCAGGCATCTGAGCTGCTTTTGCCAGTAGTTTATTTAATACTTCATTTTGGTCCTCAGCCAGGTGATCCAGATTATTGGCTAAATCCACTAATAAAAACTCCTCAGTTACCTTTGAAGGAAAATAATGCTTCAGTTGAAATTCAAAATCTCTGTTACCTAACTTAAATTTACCATGCCGTTTATGATTGTAAACCACTTTTTTATTGTAAAGCTGGGTTGTACCGACACCAAGACTATTGTAAAAATTTGGAGAAAGAAGCAGGAAGCGATCATCCTTTAAAAAGGTACTCACTAGATCGCTTTCATCTGGAGGAACACTACCAAATACCGAGTTTTTGGGATAATAGTAAACTCCAGGAGACACTTTTTTCAAAGTACCTCCTTTTACTAATTCTTCCAAGTGCCTGTCAACTGATTTAGACCACTGTGTTAAATCAGCCCTACGATAGACTTTACCTCGTTTTAAATGCTGTTTTAGTTCTTCTAAGCGTGTCATAGCATGTTTTTCTATCACAAAGATACAAAATATTTAATGTTTTTGAAAGTTTTTTAATTTAAAAATCATGCAATTAATATTTATATGAAATTGATTATCAATTATTTATATTAATATTATTGCTTATAAAAGTAAAAACTATTCAAAAATTATATGCAATTGCATATAAAAATAGCTTTTAGGCTAAGATTATATGTAAATGCATATAAGTTTTATAACCAATTCGCGATTCGCGAATCGCGAATTGGAGTTATAGCCAATATTCTGAAATACATGCAGCAGGGGGTATTATTAGATTTATGAATAGTATCATATGATACTATCATAATGATACTATTACGGACTCAAAAAGAAGTGTTTTCCTGTTTGCCCCAAGTCCTGCTTGGTGCGGAGTCTAGTTAATTGGAAAGTGAATTTCTTCATACTTAGCTACCAAATTTCCAATAGCATCGAGTTCGGCATATTCGACAGCTTCCTTTTTGGGATTTAAAGCGATTAACTCATCGATTCTATGGAGAGCAGCTATATAACCTGCTTCAGTGCATATTGGTTTAATAACTCTCATCTTTGATAATTTATTTTAGTCTGCCTAAAAATTGTAATCCACGGGTAAATGCATATTTATAAAAATCGATGGCTTTACTTGTACCACTTTGCGAATAGATCTTTTGTCGTTGCTTTTCAACGGCACGTTCAGTAATGGATATTTCAATTGCAATTTCTTTATTTGTAAAACCGTCAAATATAAGCGGGATAATCTCTTTTTGTCGTTTAGTATACATTTTTTTCTCAGTGTACTTTTCAGGTATGAATATGCCACCATTCCGAATTTTTGTCAAAACGTCCATTAATAAGTCGGGATCCAGAGCGTCCTTTGGGATATAGCCTTTCGCACCGCGCTTTAGATAGTGCTCAACCAAAACTTGCTCAGAGTAAAAACTTAAAATGATAACTTTCACGTCAGGAAAATCTTGACTGATGACATCAAACGTTTTATTTCCATCCATTACGGGCATTTCGAGATCAAGCAATATAATATCCGGTTGCTTTCTACTAAGTAGTTGAAGTAATTGCTTCCCGTTCTCCGCCTCAGCAATAATAGTTACTTGGGAGGGCTCTAACATGCCAGAAATTAGATTTCTATATCCTGCTTTGTCGTCAGCAATGATGACTTTTATTTTTTCCATGGCATCAGTTAAGTTTGTGATAATAAGCCAATTTAAGGCGTTTTTGCAGATTACAATAAACACTTTTAGTTTTTCATTCTATTTTCTGTTGTTTTTTCTGTAAAGCCCTTCTGTTAAATGGTTTTAGCTCACTTATTCAAAAAATGTCACAGAAGTGCAAAAGTGTCCAATAATATCTGCTTTTATAGTTGTATCATCGCCCTATACAATTAATGAAACTATTTATTTAAGGTATAAAGGGCGGAAAACCGCCCTTTATACCTTAAATAAATAGAATACTTTTGACTTATTATAATTATTTATGAAAATACTTCACACCGCTGATTGGCACATTGGTCAACTCTTCCATGAATATGATCGTACCTATGAACACCAAAAATTTCTAGATTGGCTTGTTCAAACAATACATTCGGAACAGTTAGATGTATTACTTATAAGCGGTGATGTCTTCGACTTATCCAATCCATCAGCTGTTTCGGTAAAAATGTTCTATACATTTCTGAACAAGGCAGTGAGCATCAATCCTGAATTACAAATTGTAATTACAGCCGGGAACCATGATTCTGCCGCACGACTGGAATCGCCTAAGCCACTGTTGGAGTCCTCCAATATTCATATCATTGGGCTGGTGGAAAAAAATGAGTCAGGTAATATTAATTATGATAAGCTCACAATTCCATTGAAAGATAAAACAGGTATCATAAAAGCCTGGTGCTTAGCTGTCCCTTTTTTACGCATGGGCGATTATCCTGCTATTGCCGATTGTGATAATCCCTATACGGAAGGAGTAAGCGAATTTTACCATCAGGCTTATGCTTATGTATCCGGCAAAAAAGAGGCAGGACAAGCTATCCTTGCGATGGGACATTTGCACGCGCAACAAGCAGAAATTACTGATTTGGATAAAACCGAAAGACTTATAATGGGCGGTGTAGAATGCATTTCGGCCGCAGCTTTTCATGAAGATATAAAGTATGTTGCTCTAGGGCATATTCACAAAGCGCAACGTATTGGTGGCAATGAGCATATCCGTTACTGCGGAAGTCCTATTCCTATGTCTTTTTCCGAACGTAATTACAAGCACCAGATAGTAGTGTTTGAAATAGAAAACGAAGAAGTAAAAGAAATTAAAGCTATCGAAATTCCTGTATCTATTGCCGTAAAAAGCGTACCGGATATTCATAAAACAATGACGGAAGTATTGGATGCTTTAGCACAATTACCTGATTCAAATGAAAATATTGAATTAGCGCCATATCTCGAAGTACGTGTTTTACTGGATAGGCCGGAACCTTCACTTAGATATAGAATTGAAACAGCAATTGCAGGAAAGCAAGTACGTTTGGCCACGATCAATGTAAAATATCCTGTAAATACTGCCGATAAAGAAACTCCTTCTATTACACCAGATAAGCTGGATGAATTACAGCCACTGGACATTTTCTTGAGGGTGTATCAATCGACTTACAGTAATTCTGTTCCACAAGAAATGCTTCAATTGTTTAATCAGGTAACCCAAGAGGTATCACAAATCAGGGAGCAATGAAAATATTAGCTATACGCATTAAAAATTTGGCTTCGCTGGATGGAGAAACCGAAATTGATTTTACACAAGAGCCTTTGTGTTCAGCAGGGATTTTTGCTATTACAGGCCCTATGGGTGCCGGTAAATCTACTATACTGGATGCTCTATGTTTGGCTTTATATGCAAAAACTCCAAGATATGCTCAGGCAAAGGAAACCGGGATAGATATTCGTGATGTTGGAGATGCCACTATAACACAAGGCGACACTCGTGGAATATTGAGAAGAGGCAGTTCTGAAGGGTATGCAGAAGTAGATTTTGTAGGCATAGACAGTCAAAAATACAGGTCGCAATGGAGCATCAGGCGGGCAAGAAATAAAGCAGAAGGAACTTTGCAGGCATATACTGTTTCATTAAAAAATATAGGCACAAATACAGATTTCCCTGGCACAAAAACGGAGATTCTCTTGGAAATAGAACGATTGGTTGGCTTAACCTTCGATCAATTTACGCGTTCGGTATTATTGGCGCAAGGCGACTTTACCGCTTTTCTCAAAGCAGGCAAGATAGAGAAATCTTTACTGCTTGAAAAGCTTACAGGTTCAGAGATTTATAGCGAGATCTCAAAACGCATTTTTGAAAAACACCGGAAGGAAGCGCAGGAGCTGGAAAATCTTAACTTCCAAAAGCAGGGGGTTATCATGCTCACTCAGGAAGAGCTGGAAGCTTTTGCAATAAAAAAAGTGGAATTGGAAACAGTGATATCGGCCGGGGATAAAATGGTGATTGAATTGAATAAGGAGAAAACCTGGTACGAACAGCTGACTGTCTTCCAAACGAAACAGGAAGAGGCCAATAATAGCCATGAGCAGGCTACTGCTATCAAAAAAAATGGCTTAAGTCGGGAAGTGAAATTAAAACAAACCGAACTTATACAGCCTGCAAGGGAGTTTGTACAAGGCCTGAAAACGAACCAACATCAGCTAAACAGTAAAATAACGGAGCTGAAGGAACAGGATGAAAACCTTGTTAATCTACAGAAACAAAAAAATGAGTTGGATTCATCTTTAAAAAAGGCGCAGGAAGATCTAACAATAAAAAGTAAATATCGCGAAGATGTCCAACCTCAGCTAAATGAAGCCAAAAAGTTGGATGTTCAGATACAAGAGCGTCAACAACAGGTTAAAAATGCCGCTGAAGAATTAAAAAATGCTAGCGAGACATTCCAAAAACACCAAAAACAATTAGAGGAGCAGCAACAAAAATTGATTGAGCTGCAGGCAGATATTGATCAATTAACCAGCTGGAAGGATAAGAACAAAGATCGCCAGGGCATTGCAGATAATCATATATTGATCTTATCCAAGCTGACAGATGCACAGCAACTGCTGAATTCTTTGCAAGGTGCTTCTGTGAAAATGCAAACAACAATGCTGGATATTGAAAAGAAAGAAAAGGAGAAAAAGCAGCTTGATAAACAGCTTGCCTCTTTTCAAATCACACAAGCGGCAAATCTTAAATCATACCAGGACAAACAGAAAGAAATAGCTGTCATTAACATTAGCAAATTAGAAAAGGATAAAAGCGCTGCAGACACATTATTACAAGAAATCGTTCAAGCTACTGCTGATTGGAAAATATTATACGCGACAATACAGGCTTCTGAAAGTGTTAAAATCACAATCACAGAAAACAAAAAGAAGCTGGGCACAGGCAAAAAGCAGTTGGTACTCACTGCAAAACAATTTGATACTGCAAAAATCAAGAGAGAAACCTCTTTACAATCCCTGAAAGAGGTCCGTTTGGCTGCTGCAAAAAATGTGGAAACATTACGTGATCAACTCGTGGAATTTGAACCGTGCCCCGTTTGTGGAAGTAAGGAACATCCTTATGCGATTCATAATCCACAATTTGATAAGGTTTTGGCAAAACTTGAAGCCGGCCATCAACAATACGAAACAGATTATGAAAAATTGTTGCAGGAACATAGTAGCTTAAATGAGATGTGTAACCAATTGCAAAAAGCAATTGATACATTGGCAACAGACTTAACATTTAAAGAGGAAGAAATAAAAGAACAAAAAGAAAGCTGGCAGCAATTTTCCATGTATAAAGATTATGACAGTGTTGACAATGAGGAAATAGCAGCAGGTTTGCAGCAACAACTAAGGAAACAAAAAATCTTACAAAAAAAGTTAGACGAACAGATAGGGGAGTATAAAACAAAAAAGCAACAACTGGATCATCAAAAAGAGGAAACAGATGAATTAAGTAAACAGATTGACATTTCAAACAATACTATAAAAGATTTTGAAAGAAATCAGAAATCCCTGAAAGAGCAACTTGCTCAATACCAGAGTGAGCAGGAAAAAGCAAATATTGCTCTTTCTGAAACTCAAAAGATCCTGTCCGTTTATTTTATAACTGAAAGCTGGTTTGAAAAGTGGAAAGCAAACGCTGTTGACTTTGTTACGGACATCCGTCAGTTTGCTAATGTATGGAAGGCAAATATCCTAAAGTTGGAAGACGGTATACGCCAGCATGACATCTTGATAGTCACGCTTAAAAATTCAGAAGAACAAACAAAAAAATTGGCAGACGAAGCCATTAAAAAGCAGACTGCCTATAGCGGTTTAATATTACAACATGATGAGCTTCAAAAACAAAGGAAAACGCTTTTCAATGGACAAGAGGTTCGAAAGGTGGAAGAAGACCTTCAAAAGGCTATAGAAGCAGCACGCACACAATCAGACAAATCTAAAGCCGAGCTGGAAAAGCTAAGTACCTCGGTTACCCGCCTCGTTACGCAAAAAGAGGAAACAGAGAAGAATATTAAGGCTCTACAGCAAAATATTATTGGATTTAAGGAGAAAATTGACGGATGGCTATTGACATACAATACGCAATATGCACCATTATTGGATCAGACTGGCTTAGATCATTTGTTAGACTTAACACCGGAATGGGTAGAATCAGAGCGTAAAGCCTTGAGTGAAATAGACAAGGCACTTATTCAGGCACAAACCGTATTGAACGAGCGTAAAGCTGCATTGGAAAGACATCAGCAGGAGCGACTATCGGAAAGGCCTCTGGAGAAAATTACCGAATTATTGGATGAGACAAAAATGGTATTACAGAATGCAACGAAAGAAAACACCGAAATACATCTGAAATTGCAGCAAGATGCCGAAAATTTGGAGAAAACAAGTAAGCTTTTAACGATTATTAAGGTTAAAGAAGCAATTGTAGAAAACTGGGCGAGACTCAATCAGATCATCGGTTCGGCCGATGGCAAAAAGTTTAGGGAGGTAGCACAGGAATATACGCTGGATGTATTGCTTGATTATGCTAATATGCAGCTGGATATGCTTAGTAAACGATATATGCTACAACGCATCCCTCAGTCATTGGGTTTGCAAGTAATAGATCTGGATATGGGTAACGAGGTCCGTACCGTATATTCTCTTTCCGGTGGAGAATCTTTTTTGGTGTCCTTAGCACTAGCCTTAGGATTAGCTTCACTTTCTTCCAGCAGAATGCAAGTAGAGTCACTATTCATTGACGAAGGCTTCGGCTCACTTGATCCCAATACATTGAACATCGCCATGGATGCTTTGGAGCGTCTTCACAATCAAGGTCGGAAAGTGGGAGTGATTTCTCACGTGCAGGAAATGACGGAACGGATTACGGTACAAATCCAGGTCAGTAAACAGAATAATGGACGAAGTCACGTAGATGTTGCAACTAATAACTAATAGTAAAAGATATGAAAATAACTCAATTAAAACTAAAGGGATTTAGAAATTTTAAAAACGCAAAAATTAATGTTACTGAAAAAACATTAATTATAGGCTCTAATGATATAGGAAAATCTAACATGCTATACGCAATGCGTATATTATTGGATAGAAGTTTATCAGAATGGGATGTAGAACCTAAAGATTCAGACTTTTATTGCCATGAAGATACGAGTGAATTAAGTATCATTTTGAAGTTTGAAGATGTGACAGAAGATTGTGTTATTTCTAAACTGCCGGGAAAAATCAGTGACGATGGTGTTCTTTTTCTGGGATATAAAGCGTGGAAAGACACCCTTGAGTACAAATTTTATGCAGGTTTCAAAGAGGATTCAATGGAGGAAATACAAGAGCGTTATTATAGAAAAGTTCTTCATTTAAAATATATTGGGAGTAACCGAGATCTATATAGCTATATTAAAAGAGAAAAGCGAAACTTACTAAAGGATGCTCAAGAAAAGAGGACACCTAAGGAAATAACTGCAGATGATAAAAATCTATCGGAAATAGAGAAAACGCTTTCTACTACGAATGAAAAAGTAGCTAATCTATCCTATGTAAGTAATGCAACTAACGCTATTAATACTGAATTACAGGAGCTATCGTTTCATCATTCAGGTCAAGAAATTGTTTTCGATGTAGGTGCTTCTGATGTAAATTCATTTGTGGAAAATCTACACTTAGCTTCCAAAGTTAATAAGTCTAACTTAGCAATTGGAGGAGACGGACGAAATAACCAAATTTTTCTAGCCCTATGGGCTGCGAGAAATGGGATTCAAGAAGATAATCTATTAGAAGTAACTTTCTATTGCATTGAAGAACCAGAAGCTCATTTACATCCCCATCAGCAAAGAAAGTTAGCAGAGTACTTGGTTCGTAAACTCAAAGGGCAAGTTTTTATAACTACTCATTCTCCTCAAATTGCATCTGAATTTTCTGCCAACTCAATTGTAAGACTTCTGCAAAAGGAAAAAAGCACTAAGGCCGCAAGCAATGGTTGCAGTGAAATAGTAGAGGAGTCTATATATGATTTTGGATATCGATTGAATATTATTGCTGCAGAATCCTTTTTTGCAAACGCTGTATTTCTAGTAGAAGGACCTTCTGAAGTCCTATTTTATAAAGTTCTTGCACGAGAGCTGCAGATTGATTTGGACAAGTTAAATATTAGCATTTTGATGGCAGATGGAGTCGGCTTTGAAACATTTGTCAAAATACTACAAGCGCTGGAAATTGAATGGGTAGTAAGAACCGATAATGATATCTTTAAAATTCCGAAGAAAACAACTTATAGGTTTGCAGGAGTTCAACGGTCATTAGCTATCTATAAGAATAATTGCAACAGCGATAAGGCTGTAGATAGCCTTATTAATTCCAAAGGCAACCTTTTGACCGGATTCTCTACAGAAATTCCTCCAAAAGCAAATTTGTTGGCTGCTAATGAATTTAGAGGAAAACTGGCAGTTTACGACATTTACACATCAGATATAGACCTTGAAAATGATATGCTGAACGAAGGTCTTAAAGAAATCATTTTAGCTTATTTAAATGCTGATGATAAAGAAGAAGCGCTTAAAATAATGCAAAAGAAAAAAGCAACTTTCATGTTTAAATTTTTAAAGGACCAAGGAAAGAAATTGTCAATTCTTAAAACTTCTTCACTTGCTAAACCTTTATTTGCTTGTAAAAAACGAGTTGAGGATAACGTATGAACCCTACAACACAGCAACAAAAAATCATTGATGCACCGGGCAACTTGGTCATTGTTGCCAATCCTGGCAGCGGTAAGACATTTGTTTTGTCCGAGAAAATAAAAAGGATTCTACCCTATACAATTGAAATAAAAGGCGTTATTGCAATATCGTATACTAACAAAGCTTCCCAAGAATTAAAAAGAAGATGTCTACAAAATGGATTTGCTCCGAAGGCTTCATTCTTTGGAACCATGGATAAATTCTATTTGTCTGAAATAGTAATTCCTTTCGCTAAGCAACTTTTTGGCATGCCGAAGAACGATATTAACGTAATTCGGAGAAATGACTTAAGTGAAGATCTTCAACTAGAGCTAACTTGGCTTGATAATTCTATTGATTTAGACAAGTTGCCCAAAGAACATATTGATTTTCTTAGAAAGCTTTTCCTAGTAGGACAAATTGTTTTGGAGTCGGTCGGCATTTTGTCGGTGTATGTATTTAATCATAGTGCAGCATGTAGGAATTATATTAAGTCAAGGTACACTCATTTAATTATCGATGAATATCAAGATTGTGGTCAAGAGCAACATTTATTATTTTTGAAAATAAAGCAACTTGGATTATCAGCAATTGCTGTGGGAGATGCTAATCAATCGATTTTTAAATTCTCCGGAAAGAGTTCCGAACATCTTATTGATCTTGCCAAACGGAATAGTGAATTTCAGCTATTTCCATTGGATTATAATCATAGATGCCATCCTTCCATTATCAATTATTCACTTTTGTTGCTAAATAAGAAATCGAATCTACTTCCGTCTAATGATATGCGTGTTCACGAAAAATTAATATCAGGAAATGAAGTTTCAATAGCGAAATGGCTTTCAACTGCAATTATACAATATGAAGGCGTTTATAAAGTGAATAAAAGGAATCAATTAGCAATTCTTGTCAGAAATGGCAGAACGGGTACTATGATTCATCAGAATATAGGACTTTCTCATAAATATTTTGAAAATACTCCCTTAGATAATGATTTCACTATCTGGTCAGGTCTATTTCGGGAACTACTCTCTATATTATTCGACAAGAATCGATCAAAAATCGAATTTGTTGAAAATTATATTAGTAGTGAAACTTATCGTACAAAAGTTATTGAAGTATTAAAACAAATTGATGAACTTAGCAGAATAATTATACAGGTGCCTATGGACGTGATTGCAGTGCTAGACCTGTTTGAAAGTATTGCTCTGTTGTCCCATCCAACTGGAAAAAATGATAAATCTCTTGCCCTTTTAAAAGAAGTGGTTTCTTCTGCCGATTTATTGGAATCATATATGCCGGCAGCTGAAAATGAAATTCAAATAATGTCAATTCATAAGGCTAAAGGATTGGAATTTGAGGTAGTATTTCACTTGGATCTTTATGAATGGATACTGCCCAAAAAGGAAATTATTGGCACTCAGAAATCCTTTTCGGACTTGATTCAAGATATTAACCTTCATTATGTTGGTATTACTAGGGCAAAGCAATGTTGTGTCCTATGTCATAGTAATAAGAGAACAAATTACAAGTTTGAGACGAAAATGGGTAATCCGTCTGAATTTTTGAACCTAGAATATTTGAAGAATAAAAGAACACTTTCTCCATTTTAGGGATTTTGTATGTTAAATTAAATAGCATAATTTATACAACCATATATTGCAAAACTCTAACGACTATACCTTCCTGTTTCTTTCAGAAATATCGAAAGAAAAAACTTATGGATTACTTTATCCAGAGGCTAAAGCAGGTTTGGCAATTATTTGGTTGTATGAACGAATACAAAACGGAACCTTTCAGCAAAACGCTTTTAAGGAAAAGGATCTTCACCAAGCTCTTCGAGAGGTAAATCCTTCTATTGAAAGCGACAAAAGCCGCCATCCTAAAGAGACCTACAACGTTATTATAGCTGATCTTCAGGAGTACTTCATTCGTTATGACGAAGAGCGGCAGGAATATTCGTTTAAAGAATATGCTCTCATCTTTTGCCGGCAAGCTTACGAGATATTAAAAGCATCATTCTCACCCACTCGTATCGAGAAGATATGTTTTGCACTCCGTGAAAAATTACAAAATTGCCAGGAACTGGAATCGTTATCGGACTGGTTTAAGTTGGATTTTGATACTTTCAAACCACAATTAAAGAGTCAATTGGATTTCCTGGACCGGCAGATTGACCAATCGGTAAGCTCACTCCGACAAAACAAACAACTTAGTTTTCAGGAAGGGACAGTATTAGAAACTTTAAAGCAGATTGATGGCCGCTTTGAAACGATAAGAGCTCAAAACAAAGAACTTCGTACTGCTTTTAAGGAAATAGACCAGATCAGGCGCTTGATGGAAGATTATGCGGCAAAGTATGACAATGGCGATCTTGATATACTCGTACATAACTCCGTTATTTTCTTCCAGGAAATGCGCAGGACCTTAACAATAATAGATAAACGCCTCGATCGCATTCAGCCTAAAATACGGCAATTATTCAGCAATCTGAACAAACCCTTATTTAACTACCGGGTAGAAAAATTTTTATATCACTTAGTTGAAAATAGCACCGAGGTTACGAAAGGAGCTAAAAAAGCAACTCAATTTCCAGGTAACATCCCACCAATAGCTATAATTAGAATGCGCCAGGATTTTGCTATTGTAGAGAGAAAAACGGACCTGTTTCCTCTACAAGCTAAAAAGCGGCTAGTGATCCCTGAATCTGCTGAAGCTAAATCGAAAGCATTTGCCAAATCTCAAAACAAGTTAGGACAACAAGATGAAATTAGTATTTGGATTGATAGAATTCAGCAGGCAGTTGATACTGACAAGGAATTATCTCTCGCGGAGTATTTTTTTCAAATCGCAAAACCAACTGAACCCTTATCCATTATGCTTGCTATTGCTGTAATTTACCGCGCTATTGGTTTTTTTGAACGGCAGGAAAAGTATAGTATTAGTATTAATCCAGATAATATTATTCAAAATCCAACATTTAAAACATCACTATGGGAAATCATTATCCGGAGGAAGCCATAACTCCTAACTCATTCCTGGCAGATTCGGACGCCACAGAACTTTTTGGCAAAATTGATTATGCGTTAAAGAATGGGAAACATATTCAGCGTTGGCAAGAACAGGAAAACCTTTACTTGTTCATTGAAAAAAATTATGTGAGCCTAAGGCAATATTACAGGGAGTTTTTTGGAGTATTGCTGGAAGCTGCCGGGGAGTCTATCCAAAAATATTTTTTTCTCGAATTCATACCCGACTCACGTGGAAATATCCCCATAGATAACAGGTACTTCTTGCCAAATGAATATGTCATTGTTGGTTTTATGTTGTATAAGATCATTTATATAGACAATTACATTGAACTCAATACTCTTTCTACTTTGCAGAAAATGATCCGACAAGATTATGAAGATATTAAACCCGGTATTTATCGTGCATTAGCAAAGGCAAAGAAGATCCACACAACACAAATGGACGATGAGAAAGCAAATGATGTAATAGAAAAAGCGTTGAGAGAATTTGCGCGTATCGGTTGGATTCATTTGGATGGTGATGTATTTGATATTCTACCATCCTTTCAGCGGCTACCTAAAATATATGGTGATTATATTAATGACCCAAGCTTATGGCTAAATAAAGCAAATGCACAATGAAGCAATATCCAAGAATTTATAGCATCTCAACGGTAGGCCTTGTACATCACCAGGAATTTGATTACCGCTTTCATCCCTTTCGAACTGATTTTATTGGTGAGAGCGGCTCTGGAAAAAGTATGATCGCTGACCTAGTTCAGCTCATTTTAGTTGGCTCAGAGGTTTTTGTATGTGCCACCGACTCCACCCGCAAACCCGAAGGTATGGTATTACATACGGAAAAGCGAGGGAAAGGCCTCGGTTATGCTTTTTTAAACATTGAGGTGGCACCCGGACAGTATTTAGTGGTGGGTAGCTACATAGAGACCGGAAATTCTCATACACAAGCTTTTATTGTTCAGGCTGGCTACGACTGGCAAAATATACAATATTTATCTGCTCCATTATCATTTAATAATTTTTTAAAAGAAGAGGAGATATTACCTGTGGACTTGTTACAGGAATGGCTGGGAGAACAAGGAATACACAGCAAATTTTGGCAGCGATATAAAGAGTTTCACAGAATTCTTTTTAAGGAAAAAATTGTCCCTCTTGACTTGGGATCAAATGAAAGATTATTGGGTGATTATGCTGGAATTTTACAATCTTTTTCCAGGGCTAAAACGCTGGATACAAAAAACAGCGATAGTCTCAAGCAATTTTTGTTCGGTACTCTGGATGCAAAAAAGATACTAGATAGTTATCGAAGTGCAGAAAAGGAGCTGGAGTCTGTTGTTGGTGAATATGGAAGTAACCTTAAGGAAATTGAACGTGTTACCCAAAAGCAAAAGGCATTATTGGAACTGAAAGGGTTAAAGGATCAAAAGGATGAGTGGCAAAACACCTGGCTGCACAAGAATTTATTGTACCGGAAGCAGGAAGCAGAACGATTGGAAAAGGGAGCTAAAACCAAGGTGTTCAACTATAATAAGGCTACACAGAAACATACTATTCTCAAAGAATTATTAAAAGAAAAGATAGGTGTTATAGAATTGTCTGTCCCTAGGCTGGAAAAACGGCTATCAGAAGCTAATGAACGATATGATAAAATTTTACCAAGTAACACTCAATTGAAACAAGTATTGGATTGGCTTACGGAGTTTAATTGCTCCTATGAGGAGCTTTCAAATCAGTTCAAACAGTATAAAAAAAATCAAGCTGCTAAAGCAGTATTAAAGCCATTTCTAGATGAATTAAAGAAAAAAAATGTTGAAACGCTATTTGATAATATTCCAGAGAAAAGGACGCTGACCGTATTGAACCGCTATATAGCAGATACGATTGCAGAAACAAATGAGAAACTACAGCAGAAAAAACGATTAAAAGCGTTTGCTAACATTAATGACCCGGAATCTTTGGCTTATTGGGCCTTGTCGCAAAAAAGGGCGTTTAACAAAGAGGAAGAAAGTGCGATTCTCCATTTTCAGGATTTAGCCAGGCAGAAATCATCCGATTTTGACGATTACCTGCCGAAGCCGGAAGAGTTGATTCTTGCTCTATCAATTTCCGAGAAGGAAGAAAAGGGATTTTGGCTAAATTTAAATGGAGTTAGAAAATATGTAGAATATGTTCAGGAACAGATTTTAGATACCACTGATGAGAATAAAATTCGTTCCTATTTTGAACAGTATACCACGGATATTGAAATAGATATACGTGAACTGGAACAAAAACACTTAGCTTATAATGCCATACAAGACATTGTAACTGCATCGGATGCACAAACCTTGGCAGCATATCACGAAAAGGAAGCGATATTAAAGCAGTTAACTATTCCTTCGCTGGATATAAGCGAGGAGCGCTTTTTGGAATACTACGAAATCTACCAGAATAAGAACTTAATACAGGAGGAGTTTTTGCAGGCGAGGACAAAAAAGAATATAGCATTTGAAGAATTGCAATCAGCAAATGAATCACTAAGGTCATTTCAGGCTGTATCAAAAACAATTAGTGGTGTAGAGAATCCTTCAAATGAAACCCAGGTCATTATGGATCGCTATTTATCTGCATACGTTCAGGTGAAGAGTGATCGTGAGCTATCCCAAGAGGTTTCAGAGTCCTTTGATAAGGCAGAAAATAAAGTAGAGTTTTTCAATGGGTATTGGGAAACAATAAAAAATGATCTATCAGGCGTGGTGCAACTACCCTTACTTAATATAGAGGGGGCTACCGAAGAACTGAAGAAGGCAAAAGAGGATTACTTGAAGGTAAATGCTCATTTGCCGGAAACTACCGCCTTAGGTGAACCTATGACAGAACCAAGGGGAGACTATGAAAAATATTTTCAATCAGAAACAGCCTATAATTCAAAGTATGAAAGTATTATTGACGTATATATTCCCTCAGAAGCGTACAAGTTAAAAGAGGCAAAAGACTTCGAGCATTTATCCAAAAACTTATTACCCGAAGCTTTTTATGATGCTGTGGTAGGCCAATCGGACATTAGCATCATTGAAGCAGTTGCTAACTATCTCACCCGGATTAATGAAAAGAACCGGCAACTCAATACTCGAAAGATTCAAAAAATTAAAAACCTGTTGGATGAAGTGGATGAAATGATTACCCATCAGGAAAATACGATAAGACGCATCGATAACTTCTTGAAATCTGGTGCTCAGATCACAGGTGGATATACAGCACGGTTACGTAAAAGCCCTGCGGCAAATTATCCTAAAACCTGGATGAGTACTTTTAAAGAGATGATAGAAGATGAGCAGCAGTCCAACAATTTGGAAAACAAACTAGGGGAGAAAATAGATCTCGCTGAAATGATGAAAGCTGCATTTTTAAGTTGTGGCGGCCAACTCTCGGCAACTGCTTCGCCAGCAAAATTATTAGATCCATCAAGTTACTATGAGCTCTCATTCGCTATGGAATCTGAAATTGGGAGGATCAATAAAGGAAGTACCGGGCAAATATATGCTTCAGTTGCCCTTCTATGTATAGCTCGCTTATCCATTATTAGCAGTGAGGAAGGAAAAAGTATGCCTCCTGCAGTTAGGATAATGCCTATTGATGAAGCCGAAGGCTTAGGTTCAAATTATGATATGCTTTATGATATAGCACAAAAATATGATTATCAGCTTATTTCAATGTCAATCGGGCCGGTTGGGAAGTTCAAGGATGGAGAACAATATTTATATATGCTTCACAAAAATATGGAAGTAGAAATGCCTGTTAACTACACACCTGTGGCTATTCTATCAGATAGCGATAAAACATCAAACACTATTGAAATATGAGTAACCGTGAACTCACCTGGAGACATTTGAAAGCGCTTAATCAGCTATATACATATAACCGTACCGAGGCTAAGATCGTAGGGAATAACTATATCAAAAATGTATTGGTGGACCAGAAGAAGCTGATCAAATATAAGTCAGGAAATATAAAAATCCTTGAATCTGGCAAGCCATATCAGACTTTTTATCAGCAGCACTTTCTAGAGGATTATAAACGATACGAAAATTTCTTATTGGAAAATAATCTTGAAACGGATGCTCGCAGGCGATACACCGAGGACGACCTAAGAACGCTGATGTTCATTTCCTCACAAAAAGGAGAATTGGCCGCAAAGCTTTCAACCATACGTACGTTTTCGAGTGCCCTATTTAAAGGGCAGGGCTCTAAATATCTTGAAAATAAGCCTGGTTTAAAAGATGCTGTTTGCAAAATACTCGGCATTAATGATTTTCCTGAAAAGGATCCTAAGAACCTCCAGTGGAGACTTGTTATAGACTGTCTTGCTCCAATTGCTTTAGTATTATGTGAAAATTTGGATCGGCTTAAAAGCCCCTGGAGTGCAATTGAGAATAAAATTGAGCTATGGCATGTGGGGGGCAATAATATTAATATGATAGATAGAATTGGTCATGAGAAATTATCTAAACCACTATACTATATTTGTGATTGGGACTATCATGGATTATCGATCTATTCCCGGATTAAAGAAAAATTCAAACTTAAATCTTGTGAAATTAAGCTACTCCAACCCAATACTTACGAAACAGCTTTGCCTGTTGATTCACCACACCATAAGAGTAAATGGGATTTTAATAAGGAAGCATCTGGCTTAAAAATGGCAGATTTTACTGAGGAAGAAATACGACTTATTAAAAAACTTATTCATGAGAACAAGTGGATTGAAGAAGAATCAATGGATATGCTAGAAACTTTAAAACTAATTAGAGTACAAAATAATGATACTTAGATCTTTTTACCGAAGAAAAACAAAAGATATTTTACTATTCTTTTGCTAATAGATCGCCTGTATAAGCAAGTTTGCCTTCTCAAAAGTTTAATATTACAGCTCAAATATTGGAATTAATATTGTAAATCAAAATAATGTTTTAATATTAAAAATATGAATTACAACTTTTTGCGTGACTTGTTTGGGTTCCCAACATTGAAATAACTTCGATAAAGGAAAGGGATCACATATGTTGTCTTTACTCCCTGCCCTTCAGTTTTTATAATTCCATTATTAATTAATAGGTGGCGGAATTCATCAATATGATTAATTTCTTTTAATCTTTCATCCGCTTTGTATTTATCCAATATTCTTCCTAAAAAATGATTAAAATCAGTTTGGGTAAATATATATTGCTTGTCTTCCGGACGATTGGTTCTGAACTTAAGAAAGTCTGCAAATAAGAAAAGAGGAGTATTTCCTTTATCATTAGCAAGGTCATCATAATATCTTTCAGCTGCATGTGACATAGCAGTACGACTCGTAAAATAAAAAGCTCCAAGGACTTGGCGTGAATGATAGCTATGTTTTTTTTCTGACTCTAAACTTTTATCTGTTAAAGCATTGGAAATTGCTTTTTGAATTAAGTCTAAAAAGGGTCTTATACTTATTGTATTTTTAGCATCTGTTAAATTTGTAAAAAACCAATCATATGTTTCACCAAAATTGTTTTTTTTATTGCCGAATCGATAAGCAGATCTTCCAAAAAACAGTTCGACCAAAAACTTTAAATTCCCTTCATTATTTATTGAAACTTGACCTTCACTGTCTAAATCCTGATTTATTTTTAGTAATCTGTTTTTAATAATATCTTGATAGCCTTTATAAACATATGCGAGCGCGAAAAAGTCATTCTTACTAACTTTAAAAACATATTTAAAAAAGTAAGCAAATAGTTCTTGCTTTGACCACTGAAGACTGATGGATTTCTCCTGTTGTATCTCATTGAAGTTTGTAATATTTCCTAATCTGTTTTCGAAAATATCTGCACGAACAAATATTTTCGGAAAAATTCTCGAAAATGAATTGGTTCGCCAGTAGTTAATTAAAGGCGCTACACCTTCATTCCAATTGTTTGGTTTAACTACAAAGTCAATTTGATCGTATGATAGGATTATAGTTTTTTGCTTTGAGATTAATATTTTGTCTAATCGTTCCAGATCTTGGTTAACCGCATTCATTTTATCCCTGTTAGAGATAAATTCAAGTATCTGGTTCGTGTTAGATTTACTGATGTCAAAAGCCGCGAAGCTACTTTTACCCGCAATTTCAACTATTTCGGTGTTTTTAAAAATAGAACTCCATGAATACAGTAGCCAAAAGCTTTTAAAGAAATAATCGACACCGATTTTCGATTTCTCAGATTCCATAAACTCTAAATCAGTAGAAAAATAGTTTAATTCCTCTGCTATTGGAATAACATTTACAAAAATATAATCTTGGGGAACTTGCTTTTCTCTCTTACATAACGCAACTTTTATTTCTGAGTTTTCAAAGGACCTATAAATGTGTGTCTTACCAGTGCCCTTGTAGCCGATAATGACAAATTTATCTCTGTTAAATATATCTTTTAAACAATCTCTAAAATAAAAATTATTTAATTGGGGAATTTCTTTTTGTGTGTCAGCATATGGCTTTGGGAAATTTTTCTCATCTATTAAGGTCCTTAATACTCTTTCTCTAACAGTTATTTTATCTACTTTTCCATTAATTTCTTGAAAGAATGCATCATTAATTTTTTTATTTTTATCAATATAAAATGTATTATTTACATCGTTTATAATATTAACATGATTTTTATCCGAAAGTTGTTCTTGGGCTTCAATTAATAAATCAATTTTGCTGTATACCCCATTGAAAAAATGTTTAAATTCAGAATCAGGATCTTGAATTTTATCATGAAACTCTAAATTTATTAATTCAGTATTTGATTTATTTAAAACTCCTTTATCGTCAAGTTCTAAACTAGTACCCAACTTTCCTAAGAACTCCCTTCTGGGTATGCGAAAAGTATTTTTAACAAAATCTTTTGTTCCTAAATCATCATCAGTAAACTTATCTTCATTTTCTGAGATGTAGTTATTTACTATTTCTTTAAAACATATATCGTAATTCCTGTTTTCGGAGATAGAGTTTACAAGTATGATTTCCTTTGTAACTGGAACGTTGATAGATCCGTAAGTGTCTAAAAACTGCGTCAAACCAGCCATGCTTTGTTTGTTAATTCCAAAAAAGCCTACAATAATATCTGATAAGGTTGATAGAGCCGAAAACGTGTCATTAAACCCAGTTCTTGAGTCTATCAGAATAACACTGTTTTCATAATTTAATTCTAATTGTTCTCGCAGGTCTTCAAAGAATGACTCAAATTGTTTTAAAAAATGTTGTGTTCCGTTAATATCCAGTCTTGAAAGAGCTTCAAAATAATCTGATCTATGAGTTCGAGAAGAGTCTGCAATTTTATGATTACTTAAATTGCCGGCAGGTATAACAAAAATATCTCCTTTTCCAACGTACTCATAACGAACTTGATGTGAATAATCTTTTTTTATATCTAGTTTTATGCTAGCTAGTTTTGCATATTCAGCGTCTATAAAATACTCTACAATTCCTTTTCGTTCTTCGGAAATGTCAAAATAATTAGTAATACCAGGAGCCTCAAAATCGCAATCAATAATTACAACTTTCTTTTTATGATGAGTAGCTAACCAACATGCAAAGTAGGATAATGAAGTGGTTCTACCTGTTCCCCCTTTATAGCTATAAAAAGATATTACCGGGCATGCCTTTTTTATTTCTAACTGTAATGGTTCAATGAAATTATTTAACCTTCTTCGAATTCCAAGGTCAATTGTATTCGTGAAAATTAATTCATACTCTTTAGTTTCCTCTTCGTCAAATTCTATTTCATTAATTTTTATTATGTTTTGCTGATTTTTAAATGGTTCTTGATCATAATACCATTTTTTTCCTTTTATATCATTCAATAATATAGTTACTTCAATTCGCATGGCTAATTGAAGAACAATTTTAAAATTAATTATTGCTTTGTTTTCTTTTAATGTAGTTAAATATTTTTCAATTTCTTCTACTTTATTAATTGCAAGTAAACTTTTCATACTATAGAGTTTTTAATGAGGCCGGTATAGATTTCATTTGCAAGAGCAAAGAAATCAAATACTGTTATATAATTTAAAATAATAATGGGATCAATTGAATATCGTACTTCTGCATTCCAGTTGTCAAACAGTTGGGTGCAGGGGCGTGTAATATTATTACCATCTAGTAATGGTATTGAAAGGTTTAAAGTCATGTGCGATGCAGACGCAAAAAAATGCATATTGCCAGATAACTTATGACCCGGTTGCGAAATAATAAATGTGTTAGGTCCTCCTCCTCCTGATCTGGCTCTAAAACTAACGTCATGGGTTATCCCATGAATAGACCAGTTTGACGGTTTTAACTCCATTACGTCTACATTACTGGGAAAGCCAATCTGCTTATAAATTGCACAATTATAAATACATTCAATTATGTAACCCGCTAAATAGTATAAATTTGATAAATTATCGTTCTTAGATTGAATTTCAGATAGGGTTAATATTTCTCCATTGTCTTCTTTTTTTTTATAAATTTCTAGAATGCTTTGTAATTGGAGGCAAGTTTCCAAATGTCTTTCAGCCGCTATTTTATAATCTGTAAAAAACATATGAAAATTAATACTACGAAGTAATGTGGATAGTTAGTTTATGAGAAGTAAATATAAGAAATATTAATGTAAAATTATAAAGGAATATAATGAATGTGAGCTGCTGTTAATTTAGAATCCAGCGATTTCTGCAACTATTACTAGGCTGTACCAATAGTAATATTTGAAAATATGCTGAATTCAATAGAAATTTACTACATTTAACACAGAAATGAAAACCGATTTATCACATTTGCCGGAACACAAGCAAAACGAGCTGAAAAGCATCGTGGCTGCGCTTATTCCGCGATATTCGGAAATTGAGATGATCATTCTTTTTGGATCGTATGCGCGTGGGAATTGGGTGGAGGATAAGTACGTGGAAAAAGGTACGACTTATGAATATAAATCTGATTACGATTTATTGATCATTTTAAGTAAAAACGGACAATCAAATAGCGATACGCTTACGCAATCTATTTCCGGGAAGCTGAACGAATTAAAGCTGGATACTCCGGTGCATCCGATTTTCCATGGAATTGAATTTGTGAATAAGGAATTGCAGGAGGGAAGTTATTTCTTCGGAGATATTAAAAAAGAAGGAATTCAATTGTTTAATACCAGTCGTTATAAGCTGGATGATAAACGCGATATGAGCCCTGCGGAAGTACAGGCGAATGCTCAACGCGATTTTAATAATTGGTTTGATAGTGCGAATGAATTTTTAGATACTTTTGGAGATGATCTTAAAAAAGATCGACTTAAAAAAGCTGCTTTTGAATTACATCAGGCAACTGAACGTTATTTTGGTGCTATTCAATTAGTATTTACAGGCTATAAGCCGAAAACACATGATATTGAAGCGTTAGGCCATCTCGCGAAAGCGGTGAACATGGAATTCGGAAAAGTATTCCCGCAGGCAAGTGTACAAGAACGCCAACGATTTTCGCTTCTGAAAAAGGCATACGTGGATGCACGCTACAATATGGATTACAAAATTTCGAAAGAAGATTTAGTATATTTGAGTGAGCGCGTACACATGTTGCGCGATTTAACAGAACAAATCTGTAAACAAAAAATAGCAAGCTTTACAAAGTAAATTTCATAATCAGGTTGATCGAGAGGATTTCATAATCTAAAATTCAACCTTTATGAAATCAAACGAAAACCAGCAGGCAAATAGCCTGTTTGAAGCCCTCAGGAACGACAAACACCAATTGTTGGTTCATCTGCTAAGCCCAATAGAACGTGCGGCTATAGAGCAGAAATATTACGCATTCGAGTATTCCCTGAACAATATCATGATTCAGGTTTCCAGCCAAACGTGTCAGCAATTAAAGCAAATAAGTTTAATCAAGATCAGCCTTTTTACGAAGATCCTCGATGAAAATTCGCTCTTCCTAATAGGAGAGGACGCAAAAATCCAGATGTTCCTGGACACTCCCATCGAACACCATTATTTCCCTACGCGCTTATTTCACACTTTAAAAGGTATGGATTGCTATACGATGCTGGACGTAATTAAGCTCGGCAGGAGTCGAGTTTCGCACGGTCGTGGAATGGGCGAAGTCGGCTTGCAATTAATCGATGAGTTGCTGGAAAAGTACGGATGCGGATTTCTGTTTTCTAAATAAAGCCTATGGAAACAAAAACACTGAAAACTTGCCCCGAATGTGGTGAACCGCTCATCGGGCGAACGGACAAGAAATTCTGTTCGGATTTGTGCCGGAATGCGCACAATAATATTCAGCAAAGCCATACGAACAAAAAACTAAGTACTACGAATAGTATTTTGAAAAAGAATAGGCAAATTCTCGAACGATTAATCGAACAACGGAGTTGGAAAGTTTCGAGAGATAAGCTTTTGCAGCAAGGGTTTAGCTTTTATTATTTCACAAGTTTTCAATACGATCTGGAAAAGAGCTTTTGTTTCTATTGTTATGAATATGGCTATTATGCCTTGGAAGGCAATTGCTATAAGCTAATGAAACTCAAGAAAGGATAGGGTTTTAATTGGTTGCAAATTAGTCAATCAATTAAAAGCTTATTTGTTGCAAGTATTTACAATCAATTAATAAAATATATGATAAAATCTGAACGAATAAGAATTGCTTTGGAAAAATTGGAGCTACCTCCAATGGTAATAGAGGAGCTTACAATCATTGTAGAAGCTTTAGAAAGCCTCGACCTTACCGAAGCAGAAATCATTAACCAATTAAAAGAAGACTACGATATCGAAATATGAAAAGGTCAGAAGGTGCAAAAATAGAAAAGGAACTAAAGCTTTTAGGACATCAAATAAAAGCCGGTACACTTACCCGTGGAGAAATGGAACGGGCAATTATTAAAATGAAAGCCCAGGTAATTAAGCTAAAGGCCGCTTATTTAGAAATAGTGAATAAGGAGAATTAATCTGTTGCAAATTTGCACAGTTTAAGAGAATCGGGCTTTTCCTCGGTCTTCGATAGTTGAAATCGAACGTTTCTCGGAGAAATGCCGGTGTTTCTAATAGGTTCCCTGTTCTATATTGCATATGGCAATAGGCAATATAGAGGATTCAGATATCTCGAGAATCTGCCGGAAAATTTGAGAATATATGCAAAAGCATATAATTGGCCATTTTAAAGCTGTCTTATATACTTTTGCATATTAATTTACCCTAACTACTAAATTTTTAATTGTTTGGCTTTCGATATTTTATAAATGGCAAAATGTAGAGTTCAGAACCTGCAGAAATTCGATCGGCAGTGTTGATAAACTGAATCGCTTCTTCTTCCGAATTAAAGTCGACTACATCCATTTTTACAAAACCACTTCCAGTCATTTCGCCATATCTTTTTTGGTCACCAATTTTCATAAATATTCCATATTTTGTTTCCATGATTAGTTGTATAATAAAGATTATCCAATAGATATTAATTCAGGTTTCTTGCGTTCATTCCAGAAGCTGGCAATTTTAACAATTGCGCCAATGCCAACAATTAAGCCTGTTGCGCTTAAGTAGTGATCAAGTTTTTGATTAAGCGTATGATCCTCTTTGTTTCGTATAGTCTTTACACCAAGGAAAAATTGTAATTCTACCTCACTGATTTTATTGTCTTCCTTGCTATAGGTTAGCAAATGATGAAGGTCAGCTCTATTTTTCTTTATCTTCTTCATCCACGCCATAAAACCTGTATCCTTTTGGTAATAATCATTTAATAGGTTTTCCATTATCACAGCCAGATCTTCGATTGCGTTTTCAGTTTGATTTATTTCAATTAATTCGATTGCTTTTGCAATTTTATTAGTGACGTTTGGCTCGGTCGTCTCGAACTGTTTGGATAGATTCTCTAGCTCAATTTTAACTGATTCTGTAAATCCTTTTTGCCTTCTAATGCTGTCCATTATTAATCGAACATTAGTTTGTTCGGCTTTTATACGTTTTTCTTTTTCTGCCTTTAATTCTTCATTCATCGCAAAGAATCCGATAGCCATTAAAACGCATAAAACGGCAATAACAATAAGTAATGTGTTTTTATTCATAATTTATAGTTTTGTTTAATATTAGTTTCGGGACTTTATCTATAACTTTAGATAAAGCCTTTAATTATTAATTCCAAGTAATCGAAACACCTTTTAAAAGGAGATCCAAAATGGATCTCCTTTTACTTCGACAAGAGTTATTTTTTGTATCTGCTGATACCTTTTGCAACTCCTCCTGTTCCCAGGATTGTAGCACCAGCAGCTGTCAAACCTTTGCTTTTGGTAAGTAATCCTATAAGACTAAGAGCGCCACCCAGAAACATAGCTCCATCAGCAATCTTGTCAACAGCTTCAGATTTCTGTTCTCCGACAACAATCAGATTTACAAATGTCTGACAATTATAGCTAAGAGCTTTATATTCCTTAGCTCTTTTGACTTCGGAAATAGCTCTTAAAGCAATTTCAGCTTGAGAAAAGTTCGTCTTTCTTGAATCATACTCGGACATTTTACCCTTGCTAAAACTTGCCAAAAGATCAAATGTTGGTCGTTTGTTCAGATAATGGTTATGGGCGACCCATACCCGTTGATATTTATCCTTTCCAATAATGATTCCGGGATGATTGACTTTGGTTAAAGTATCTATTTTCTCTCTGGTTATTACTTTACCAGAATGTTCGTATTCATAGATTTCCAAAAACTCATTTTCGGACGTAATAATAGAGGCAAGCGCCTTTTTTTCACTCGCTAAAACGCGAGAATTTACATTGTATAAATTCATATAATTATAATTTTTTTTAAAGTGATATTAAATTGTTGAAATCTGTAATAAGTCGATTAACAATAAAATAATAAGAGCGAGGGAAGGAGAATAGAGGCGTAGATAATTTCGTGTTGGTTAACACGATGAATAAGGCCGCGAGAAAAGAGCGACTTAAGATGATAAATTATTGTAAGAACTAGCGAACTATGAAATGCAATCCGTAGTCCATATACAGCCTGTTGGGGTAGGGTGAATTCGCGAGCGATTCCAGTTTTTTTAACTACTTTGCCAGCAAATTTTCCTAATAAACGGGCTAATGTATATGCAATAACTATTAGTATTATTATTACTAATAATATCTCTAATAGATTTAGGCGTTTATGGCGAAAAAAATTTATCATTTGTGGCATATTAGATGCAAAAAAATCAAAAAGGTTGCATATTGTTAAATTTTATTTACGCTGCTAGTTGATTAGCTGCAAGAACCCAGTTATTGGGTAGATCCGCACAGATTTTCTTTATCGTTTTCATATCTGAAGGAAAAAATTTATTACTGGCAATCGTTGTTCCCGCATACATATCAAGACAGAAGCATAACTCATTGTCGACCTCTTCGTCTTCTTCAAGAAGAGCATTAGATAAAAACAGATACAAAAGTGCGGAAACAATTTTTGATTCAGCCACAGAGAATGGATGTTGTTGGGAAGAATGTACCATACAAGCGCCAATTTTTTTCTTCCCATTAATAACTGTTCTGAAAACCAGGGTCGGTACAATCTTAATGTATATTCCATGGAATGGCATTGTTGTTATCTTTGGATTAATTTTCTCCAGATCTGAATTTTGTATTGATTCAGGCAATGACATTTTTAGGAATTTCTCCAGAACTCTAATATTTACTTTTTGGTCAGTGATATCCCATTTTCTCTCTGGTTTAAGAGCCTTAATCTCCTTTAACTTTTTATTGGTGTACCTGTGGTCGCCGCTATATAAAATTGTTGAACGTATTTGAGCGCGGGCAGTATTCCCGTATACGGCATTTGACTCCCCCTCTTTTCTCAGTTTTTGCTTTTCCATACTTCTTAAAAGCTGCCGTAATAGGGTCAACTTTCTCGAGTCCTTAGCTTCAAAATATTGAGCGAAAATGTTTATTGGAATTACAATTTCCATTTGATTTATTTTTTTAGTAGTTATTATTAATTAATGTCATATTTAATCTTAGTACGAACTGCAAAATTGCCCGTTTCATGGCAAATTCGTCCTCTAACAACAGCAGGATGTATTTTAGCTTTTTTCGCAAATTCTTTGACTTTCGTATCACTAAAATAGTATGGTGGATTAAAGAAATCATTCCATAAATCATCTGAAATCAACTTCGATTGGGCAAATCTATCGGCTTCCTTTTCTTCTTTACTATTCTTGTATGCTTCAGATTCATGTTCAAGATCAATAAATTCGGCTGTATTATCATTAGTAAGGTGTAATAATACATGCCCTAATTCATGGAATAAAGTAAAAGCAAAGTTGTCTATTCGGTTAAATCTGAGACTCATCCCAATAGCCGGATTTCCTTCACTCCATAATGAAACTCCATCTATTGGCGTTTTTTCTGCTTTTTCTTGATAAATTAATTTGATTCCATAGCTTTTAAGAGCATCTTTCGCTTTTTCTTTAACTTTCTTATTCTTAGAAAGAATAACTTTTAACTCAGAAAGTAAATTGTCAAATTGGTTATGATCAAAAGCGTTAACAATCTCTTGCTTGGCTTTAAATTCAAATAACTTCACCCATCCTATCATATTAATTTTATCCATATCCAATTTTTGAGATTTTCTGAACCTTGCGTACACATTATTTGAATAAAGATTTGCTAATTGATCAAAGTTTTGAATGCCATATATATCTTTAACCATAGGGATGTCTGAAATAGGATCCCCCGTAATGATTTTTTGCTTTTTTAAGAATGCAACAGGTAGACTTGATTGTGCCATATTCCATAATTGTATAGCTTCCAGCCTCTCGTGATTTCTACGATTAATCTTAGCCAAATTAAGTTCATAGTTTTTTTGAATATTCATCCAGTATTCGGCTGTAATATCCAAAGCTTCTTCAAATAAGAGTGCAGTTTCAGCATTAAAAGCTCTTTTGCCATTAATGATTTCATTTAATTGAGATGTTTGCATGCCTATCATTAAGGCAAAATCTTTTTGAGAAATTTTTTTTGCTTCTAATTCATCTAACAGATATTCTCCTGGATGTATTAGAACCCCTGGAATTAGTGAATTAATGTTTGTTTTCATAGTGTTTATTTTAAATGGTTTTACATGGTATAATGATTACTGATTTCTTCTATTGAAAGGAGTTTAACATTAAAAGGCTCTTTGTCTTCCTTAATAATCTCGAAAATTAAACGATATTGACCGTTAATTCGGACCGAGCTGGAGCCTTTTCTTTTACCAGTTAAAGCCTTATAATTAAGGCTATTAATTTTATACATGTCTTCGATTTTAGGAACGCTCCTTAGTTTCTCAACAACTTTTACAAATTGAGAAACAAGTTGTGGCGAAGAGCTAAAAAATTTATTGTTAACTTTTTTCCCTTCGTATAAATCAGCTAAGTCCGTATTATTAAAATGTATTTCCATAAATCATATTGCAAATATACCCATTAATTCACAAATTAGTGAATTATCCTATAATAATTCACAAATTAGTGAATTATTATTGATGAATTAATGTAATTATTTGAATTTCAGTATGTTCGAATTTAAACAATTGTTTTTAGACTAAGAGTTCCTTTTATAGATTGGCACTCGAATTCTTCAATTGAAGAATCTGCAGAATTATACACAAAATTCCAAAAAGTATCTTCTTCTATTATATCAATTAATCTTTTTAACTGCCTTTTCTGAATAGGTGATAGATCAATATGCTGGTTAGTATGTATTTTGCGGCATTTTATAATATTTTCTATTTCGAAAATATTTATTACAGTGAAATGCTTATTACTATTTGGAAGTGGGACTTTCAAATGATCTTCATAATAGCAGTCACATATTATATATGCGTATATCGCTGGCTTTTTCTCTGATAGTTTCTTTATACCAATTACATTGCCTAAAAAATCAAGACCTTCGTTAGTTTTAAGAATGTCAATAGTATTTGAAATTTGTCTGACGCCTATGTTATAAACGTTTTCTTCGATCCACTCTTTTTTTCTTTTAGCCTGTCTTGCAAAAGTATTGCTTAATTTAATTTCTGCATAAAATAATATATTTTCCTGCTTTGAATAGGCAAAAAAATCTTTTTCCCCGTGCTTATCACCAAAGAGGTCGCTGGGGAAATCAAGATTAGCTATTTTGTTTTTTGTAATAGGTAAGAATAATTCACTTAAATATTTGCATACTTCCTTCTCTCGGGTACAACTATTGTCATCATTTTTTGTAGCTTTATTATGGATATTAAACAGGTTATCCGTTATTAAATAGTTGTAAAATTGCTGAATGTATTCTCCGGATTGATGTTTGAATGAATAGCTATAATAGCTATCGTTCAGCTTATATAAGATGCTGAAGGGTAGTTTAGATTTTGTATCAGAAAGAAAAAGTAATGCTGCTTTTAAATCAACGGTGTTCCTATTTTTTAAATCTTCAATATTTCCTAAAAGCGAAAAAATATTTTCTTCTGGCTCTGAAAGTATAAGTTCGTTTGTGATGCTCTCCTGACTATTGAGATAAAGCTGAAATAAATAAGGAATAATATATTTCGCAAAATTCTCTTCTTGAATTTCTGGATACTTCTCGGTTTGATACTGCTTAAAATTACTTAAAGCCATTTGTATCTTAATAGCGTATGTTTGTTTTATTTCAATATATGTTAATATGCTGGCAACTATTAAGAAAAGTTCATAAACAGTAAAGCTGATATTTTTTTGGATTTGAATTGACTGTTTGATGTTTATTTTTAGTGCAGGGTCATATACGCCTTTGATTATATTTCTAATATTATAATGAAAGTATGCTTTAAAAAAGAGCAGGAAAAGCTGGCTGCCAATTGCAGCTATATCTTCATTGGTTTCTACGCCTGATGGAAATAGTTCATCAGGGGCTTGTATAGAAGTGATACCCGGGGTGTTACTTATTACTTTAGCGCCAGAATTGTGTATAATTCCGGGAAATCCATTCGCAGAATTATAAGTCTTATCAATATGTTTTATATATTCTTCGTCTTTTAAACTTGCTTCTGCGTCTTGCTTCCGGATGCTTTTTTCTATTTTCTTTTTATAATATTCTAGTCTCAAAAAGGAATGGCTATTGATTTTGCTCTCAAAAACAATTTCGAGGTTATTTGAAGACGTTGTTTTAAGAGTATAGTCTGAGTAAATAATTAATTCGAAATTTTTTAGGTTATTGAGTATATCTATTGTGCATACCCAAAGATTATATAGAATGTCGCATCCGTTTTCAGTGATTCTTCCCTTCCCATTATTAGGTAATTGCTTATGTATTTCCTTTACTGCGCTAAGACATTCTTTATTGGCTTTTACAGGAAACTCTTTTAATTCGGAAATAGTACTTAAGTGACAAATGAAGAATAAAGCCTTTAAGGATTCCTCTTTGGCAATGGATTCCTCGTTTAATTTTTCAAATAATTCGGATTGATGCTTCAATAATTTTGTATGCAGAATACTGAGTTCTGCTATGTTTTGAATCTTATGAAGGGTGGACAATGCTCCCGGATGATTCAGACCATAGGCCTTACAATCGATGGCAACTAATAGTGGGGCAATGGAAGAAAATAAATCTTTATAATAAAGATTATTGTTAACGATAAAATGCAGCGCATCCTCGCAGTTTCCGCTGTGGATTAATGGGATTATCCTTTTTATTAAGGAAATAGGACTAATTAACTTGTTCATTTGACTGATTATTGATTAGCTAAATGTTTGCTAAATCAGATCAAATGTCTGACACAAAATTAGTAAATTCTTTAGTATGAATAAAATTTGATTTTAAGTTGTTGTTTATTAGATAGTTATGCGTTATTTTGCTTGGTTGAGTGAATGCTTTTTTTATTATATTTATTACTTGATTTTTACACTCTCAACAGAATTTTATTATTTTAAATGTATTTATGAAAGCTAAATTTTTGGAACTACTTATTGTTCGCAAACTATAGGGTAATATCAGTATTAAATTTAAATTGCTTTCTGTTTTAGAGATATGAAGAATTTGTTAAATCTATGCCAAAAATATACGACAATATAGAGAATCATCTCACTAAAGGACTTAATGAGACACTAGAACTTTCGCAAAGAACAGACTTTTGCGTTGGGTATTTTAATCTTAGAGGTTGGAAAGAGGTAGCAGATAAAATTAATACGCTTGAGGGAAGCATCGTTACCGAAGGTTCGGTTGACGTTCATCGAGTTTGTAGGCTCTTAGTTGGTATGCAAAAGCTACCAATTGATATTCTTCGTGAATATTTCTCAAAGAATGATGATTATATTATTGATCAGGCTGAAGCTTTAAAATTAAAGAAACGTTTAGCCCAGGAATTTAAGGATCAATTAACAATAGGAGTTCCATCCGAGCAAGATGAGAAAGCCTTACAAAAGCTTAGCAGGCAGTTAAAGGAGCAAAAGGTTGTTGTTAAACTTCATTTAAAGCACAGCTTGCACGCGAAATTATATTTGGCTTATAGCAAAGACAAAAGAGTGCCGGTAGTAGGTTTTGTCGGGAGTAGCAATTTAACACTTGCAGGGCTCGCTAAGCAAGGAGAGCTAAATGTCGATGTAATGGATCAGGATGCGGCTAACAAACTTGCTAAATGGTTTGATGATCGTTGGAAAGATCGTTGGTGTATAGATATAACTCAAGGGCTTATTGAAATTATAGACAATAGTTGGGCAACCGAACGTTTAATTCCTCCTTTTCATATCTACTTAAAAATTGCGTATCATCTTTCTCGAGAGGCACGTGCAGGTATAAATGAATTTAAGCTCCCAAAAATTTTCCAAAAAGAATTACTAGAATTCCAGCAGAAGGCTGTTTTGATTGCTGCCCATCACCTGCACAAACGCGGAGGCGTAGTAATAGGAGATGTTGTTGGTCTCGGAAAAACTATAACAGCGACAGCTTTGGCAAAATTATTTGAAGATGATTTTTTTCTTGAAACCCTGATTATTTGCCCCAAAAATTTAGTGGAGATGTGGGAGTATTATAAAGACAGCTATGGCTTACGAGGTAAGGTGATTTCTCAAAGCCAAGTTCAAACTAGGTTACCTTCTTTAAGACGATATCGCCTTGTTATTATTGATGAAAGTCATAATCTTCGTAACGATCAAGGTAGTAGGTACAGGGCAATAAAAGCTTATTTGGAAGAAAATGACAGTAAAGTAATTCTACTTTCTGCTACCCCTTACAATAAGAGTTATTTAGACTTATCTAATCAATTACGTTTATTTATATCAGACGATCAGGATTTAGGAATTAGTCCTGAAAGGTATATTGAAAGTATTGGAGGTCAGGTTCAGTTTAGCGCACTTCACACAGAAACTTTTATCAGAAGTATTAAAGCATTTGAGAAGAGCCCATTCGCTGATGATTGGCGAGAGTTAATGAGGATGCATTTAGTTAGAAGAACACGGAGTTTTATTAAAAATAATTATGCAGAAACGGATGAAACAAACGGTAGAAAGTTTTTAACTTTTGCTGATGGTACTAAGTCATATTTTCCGGAGCGGGTTCCTCAGCGAGTGTTGTACGAATTTAATCCGAAGGATAAAAAGGATATCTACGCAAATCTTTATTCACCAGGTATTGTAGGGATAATAAATGGATTAGAATTACCTCGTTATGGGCTTCAGGAGTATATTTTGGAAAAACCAATAATAAAAGCTACTAAAGAAGAAGATCTGATAATGCAAAATCTTTCTCATGCCGGAAGAAGGCTTATGGGATTCTGTAGAACAAATCTTTTTAAACGTTTAGAAAGTAGTGGATATTCTTTTTTACTTTCTTTAAGCCGTCACATTTTACGAAATTATCTTTTTATTTACGCAGCACAGAATCACCTGCCGATACCAATTGGTAAAAACATTTCTCAAAATCTAGACGATTATTTAGAAGACAGGGATACAGATAATGACGGTGAAGATAATAACCTTCTTAACCTGATTCTAAAAGAAGAAACATATTTAAAAAGAGCAGAAGAACTATATAAACTATTTGCAAGTGAACCATATAAAAAACGTTTCGACTGGTTAAGAAGTGAATTTTTTATGTCTAAGCTTCGACAGGATTTAATTAATGATTGCAAAGAGATTATTAAAATTCTTCAATTTGGTGTAAGTTGGAATCCGGATGAAGATAAACAATTAAATGCCTTATATGATTTGTTAACAGATAAGCATAGTAAAGAAAAAGTATTGGTGTTTACCCAATTTGCAGATACCGCCTATTATTTAACAGAACAGTTAAAGAAAAGAGGTGTTAAAAAAATTGAAAGTGTTACTGGGGATAATGAAAATCCTACCGGTTTAGCGCATCGTTTTAGCCCGCATAGTAATGAGAAATCTACTATCATTAAGGAAGGGCAGGAATTGCGAGTGCTTATTACTACAGATGTATTGAGCGAAGGGCAAAATTTACAGGATGCTCACATTATTTTAAATTATGATTTGCCATGGGCTATTATTCGCTTAATTCAAAGAGCAGGGCGGGTAGATCGTATAGGCCAAAAGGCGGAAAAGATTTTATGTTATTCATTTTTACCGGAAGACGGTATTGAGGCTATTATTAATTTAAGGAGAAGACTTACACAACGTATTGAAGAAAATGCGAATGTGGTGGGAAGTGACGAAACTTTCTTTGATGGAGATCCGGTAAATCTTACTGATCTGTATAATGAGAAATCTGGAATCCTGGATGGAGAAGACGATGATACGGAAGTAGATTTAGCATCTTTAGCTTATCAGATATGGAAAAATGCGACAGACGCTAACCCTGAACTTAATAAAATAATTCCAGATCTTCCAAATGTTAGCTATGCTACTAAACAAAATAATGAAGAATCTGAGAAGGAAGGGGTAATAGTTTATACAAGAACTTCGGAAGAAAATGATGTTTTAGCATGGATGGACAAGAAGGGTAATATTATTACTCAATCTCAGCATGTTATTTTAAAAGCAGCTCAATGCACTCCTGATACAAAACCGCAGTATAAGTTGGAAAATCACCATGAATTGGTGAAAAAGGGAATTGATTTTATTAGAGATGAGGAAAAAAACACAGGTGGTTCTTTAGGTAAAAAAACGGGGGTGAAATATCGTGTGTATATGAGACTAGACCGTTATTGTAAAGAATTCGAAAATACTTTATTTGTAAACGAGCAATTAAAGAAAGCGGTGGATGATATTTATAAATATCCTTTAAAGGAATTTGGAAGAGAAACATTAAACCGACAATTAAAAGCAGGAATCTCGGATGACCAATTGGCTGCTTTAGTAATTTCTTTAAGAGAAGAAGATAAATTGGCAATTATAAATGAAGACGAACAGCCTAATAAAGAACCTCAAATTATATGTTCATTAGGGTTAATAAACAAATAGAAAATTATGTCATTAACTAAGCATGAGTTTTCAAACTATATCAAGCATTTTAAATTTCGAGAGATGTTTAACGATATGGGGTGGAATAACGATAAAACTAATCAACCAATAGTGGTTGATGGAGTAACCTATTCATTACAAGGTGTAGCAGAGAAAAGTGGTTTCAAAGTATTATTGTGTAATCCTTCTGCTGATGGCGATGTTCCCGATTATAATGTCCGTAAGAAGATTGAAACTAAAGTTACAAAGCTCTTTCAGGAACATTTAATTATATTCTGCAACAACAAAAAAACAGAACAAATTTGGCAATTGGTAGTAAGGCAATCAGGTAAACCTGCAGTCGTTACTGAAACACGTTACCATGTTCGACAAGATCCTGAATTAATCTATCAGAGAGCATCGGGTGTCTTTTTCGAATTAGACGAAGAAGATAAAATAACTATTGTAGATGTAAAAAATAGAGTTAGTGAAAACTTTTATCAAAATAACGAAAAGGTAACTAAACAGTTTTATGAAAAATTTAAAAAGGAACATAGTTCTTTTTTGGAGTTCATTACAGGTATTTCAGACAAAGCAAATCAGGATTGGTATGCTTCGTTAATGTTGAATCGTTTAATGTTTTGTTACTTCATTCAAAAGAAAGGCTTTCTCGATAGTAATAAAAATTATTTACGGGACAAATTAAAAGATTGTAAAGAGAAGAAAGGAAAGGTGAAATTTTATTCTTTTTACCGTGATTTTTTATTAACACTGTTTCACAAAGGATTGAATGAGCCGTCTCAAAATCAAGAAGTTAAGATTGAAATTGGAAAAATCCCCTATCTGAATGGTGGATTGTTTGATGAACACGAACTTGAAAAGACATACGCCAATATTGATATTGACGATAAAGCTTTTGAAAAACTTTTTAATTTTTTCGATCAATACGAGTGGCACTTAGATACTACTATTACTGCAACAGGGAAAGATATAAATCCAGATGTTATTGGTTATATTTTTGAAAAATATATTAATGATAGGGCAAATATGGGAGCCTATTATACTAAAGAAGATATAACTGATTATATAAGTAAAAATTGTATTCTTCCCTATTTGCTTGACGAGACAAAGCGTCAATATTCAAAAGCATTTGATGTTGATGGGGAATTGTGGCGAATGGTAAAAAATAGCGGAGGAACTTACATTTATGAAGCAGTAAAGAAAGGTGTTGAATTACAACTACCTAAGGAAATAAAAGAGGGAATAAAGAATGTTACTAAACGTGAAGGATGGAATAAACCTTCTGAAGCTTGTTATGCTTTACCTACAGAGATTTGGCGCGAAGTCATCAACCGCAGAAATCATTATCTTGAAATCAGTGGTAAAATCGAAAATGGGGAAATTAAAAATGTAAGTGATTTTATTAGTTACAATTTGGATATACGACAATTTGTTCAAGATATAGTGGAAAACACAACCGATCCTGAATTTTTAAAACATTTTTATAAGGTTTTAAATAGAGTTACCATAATTGATCCAACTTGCGGATCTGGTGCATTTTTATTTGCAGCAATGAATATTTTAGAACCGCTTTACGAAAGTTGTATTCAACGTATGGAAAATTTCGTTTCTGAAGCAAAAAAAGGCAAATATAATTTTTTTGAAAAAGTATTATCAGAGGTTAAAAGTCCCGAGCATCCTAACTTAAAATATTTTATTTACAAAAGTATTATTCTACGTAATCTATACGGTGTTGACATAATGAAAGAAGCCGTAGAGATTGCAAAACTTCGGTTGTTCCTTAAATTAGTAGCTACTGTTGAAGCAAACTATCATAAACCAAATTTTGGTTTAGAACCCTTGCCAGATATTGATTTTAATATCAGAGCTGGAAATTCATTATTGGGTTTTGCAACAGAAAAGGAATTAAAAAAGGGATTGATATATACTTTGGATGGAGTAGAAGCAGCCCCAATTATTGAAGAAAAATGTGAGGTCGTTGCAAAAGCATTTGAGCAATATAAGGACATACAGCTTTCTTATGGTGATAATTTTAAAGAGTTTAAAAAAGCAAAGGATCAATTAAACATAAGACTTAGAGAATTAAACGGTGAATTAAATAAGTTGCTACATTTACAATCTCAATCAATTAAATACGAAACTTGGTTGAAATCGCATCAGCCTTTTCATTGGTTTGCAGAATACTACGATATTATTCAAGACAAAGGAGGCTTTGATGTAGTTATTGGAAATCCGCCTTACGTGGAATATTCAACAGTGAAAAAAAACTATACACTTAAAGATTTCGATTGTTTACCATCTGGTAATTTATATGCATACGTGATTGAAAGAGCACTAGAAATTCAAAGAGAAGGATCTTATAATGGTATGATAATTCCTTTAAGTGCTTATTGTACAGACAGAATGGCTTCATTTCAAAAGGTTGAATTTAATAATTGTGAAGAATTGTATTTGAGTTATTATGCTGAAAGGCCTAGTAAACTATTTGAAGGAGCGGAAAGAAATTTAGCTATTTCGCTTTTTAAAAAGAAGTCGAAAACAAAAATAGATAAAATATTTACCACTTATTATTACAAATGGAATTCGTCATTTCGTGAATATTTATTTGATAATATATCATATACAGAAGCCAAGGAAACAATTATTACAGGGATAATTCCCAAAATTAGTTCTTCTGAAGAACTTTCAATAATTAAAAAACTAAGAAAGATTAAAAGGAATGTTGGTTTTTATACTTCTAGAAGCAAAACCAATCATTTTTTATTTTATAGAAATAGTGGCGGCCGTTATTGGAAAATTATCACAGATTTTCAGCCCAAATTTTTCCTTAATGGTAAACGAGGAATTTCTTCGAGAGAGAGTTATTTGTATTTTAATGATTTAAATACATTAAAAATTACTGTTTCATTACTTAATAGTACAATTTATTATTGGTATTACGTAATGCATTCAGATGCAAGAACAAATAATCCAAGTGATTTGAAAGAGTTTCCAATTGATATTGATAATCTATCTGAAAAAACAAAAAAACAATTAATATCTTTCTGTGATAAATTAATGACAGATTTAAACAAAAATTCTTTAATGCAAGAGGCTAGGTATAAAACAGGAGATGTGAAATTTCAACAGTTTTTTCCACAAAATTCAAAGCCAATAATTGATGAAATAGATGAAGTACTTGGTGAGTATTATGGCTTCAATGAGAAAGAACTGGACTTTATTATTAATTATGATGTTAAATATCGATTAGGCAAAGATCTTGAAAGTGAGGATGAATAAATGATGGAAACATTTGGAAATAAAGAATTACTAAAACTTTCTAAAACAGCCTTTCTCTGTAGTCGTAAAATATCGTCGTCCGCTGTGCTCAAAAGTTATGATTGGGCAATAGAACAAAGGCAAAAGGGTATATGTGTTATCAGTGGCTTTCACAGTCAAATAGAAAAGGATGTATTGCATTATTTATTGAAAGGTGATCAACCCATCATTTTAGTATTGGCAAGAGGCTTAAAGGAAAAGCTAGATCCTCAATTTGAAAAAGCATTAGAACAAGGTAGATTGCTTATTCTTTCACCTTTCAATAGGTCTATAAAAAGAGTAACTGAACAAACTGCTAGAACTAGAAATAGAATGATGATAGATCTTGCGGACTACATTACTGTTGGGTATGCAAGCCCTGGAGGAAAATTGGAGCATGTTTTAAATGATTGTAGCAAAGAGATTAATAGGCTAATCTAATGACTGAGTTTTCATCAATGAATTATTTGGATGTTAACTATTGGGTTATATCCCCCCAATGTTTCTAAGAATGAATACGATGATTGGAAGCCAATAATCGTAGCGAAAAAAGTTGTATTCATGGGGTGGGGAGAGGATGATAATCTGGGAAAAACCTTTATTAATAATATTCAAAAAGGCGATATTGTTTTAATAGCACAAGGCGCAAATTGGCAGAAACGTTTATTGTTATGTGGAGTAGTTTCATCTGATGCAATTAAGGGTCATGTGGAGGGCGCTCCAAAGGAGACATATTATAGGAAATTAAGTACTACTATTTCTAAAGAAGCACTTGACAGTTTAGGGTTGGACTTTACAGGAGCCGCTTTTGGAGATTCAAATCAAATTCCGGCTATTTATAAGTTAAAGCCCAGGGAAAACCTGCAGGACAAAAAAATCGCTGAAATTTTATCCGATTCAATTAAAAAAAATAGAAACATGAATGAATTAAATAAGGTAATAGATATTCTTAAGTATAAGAAACAAATTATTCTTCAAGGGCCTCCCGGGACAGGAAAAACACGTCTTGCTAATATTGTTGCTTCAAGCTTAACTCAACCTGTTACAATTACAGAACACGATATTCGTGACAATGTAATTATAAACGAAGAATTTCCTTCGTCCACGAATTATAGTAAATATAAGGTTTCCGCTATTAGCGAGAATAGCCTTGTTATTGAATCAAATAAAGCAGAAAAAAGTTATAATATTAATTTTTCTGAGATTATTAAAAGATACAATGAAAAATTTTGGGAGAAATCTGAAATAAAAGGCGGATCGGATGCTTTTGTGGCTGGTATATCAAAATACCTTTCCGAAAAACTTAAAAGTAAGTATTGCAAACTAATTCAATTTCATCCCGCTTATTCATATGAAGATTTTGTTCGAGGCATAACTGCTAAGACGAATGGAACAACTATTGAATATATGCCAGAAAATAAAATACTCGGAGACTTTGCAAATAAAGCATTGAAAAATTTCAATAATAGTCAAAAACAACCGGAAGAACTTTCTAAAGATATTTGGATTAATGATAAGTTTTTGCAGTTTAAGAACTTTATAGAAGTGGAAATGAGTTCTACTGGAAAAGTCCAACTAACTCCTAATGTCTATATAAGTGGGGTTGATTCCGATCATTTTAATTATAAAGGAGATGGTTGGGCGAATGAGTCTCGAATTAATTTTAAAGACTTTTTGTCTTTAGTTAACCTTAATATCCTTTCTCCACTTGAAATTGACATTCCAAGAAACATATCGCAACATGGATGGGACAGAAAAACTTACTATACCGCTTTAATCAAACTTTTTTTTGAAAAATCAGGTCATTATTCTGAAAAAGCCGTTGTCAGGGAACCACAACAAAATTATGTTTTAATCATAGATGAAATTAATCGGGCTAATCTGCCTTCCGTATTAGGTGAGTTAATATATGCTCTGGAATATCGTGGGGAAAGTGTTGAGAGTCTTTATGAATTACCAAATGAAGGAAGAGAAATTATTCTCCCTCCGAATTTATACATTATAGGAACAATGAATACAGCAGATAGAAGTGTAGGGCATATTGATTATGCTATCAGGAGACGTTTTGCTTTTATTGATGTTTTGCCAAGTTTGACTCCTGTAAAAGAACATGCAAAAAAGTTGTTTCAATCGGTCTCTTCTTTATTTATTAAAAATTTTGATGACATTGATTGGGAAAATCCAATCTTACAACGATCGGATTATTTAGCATCCGATTTCCGACCTGAAGATGTTTGGTTAGGGCACAGTTACTTTATTACCAACGATAATGACGGGGAAGAGCAGTTAAAAATTAAGTTGGATTATGAAATTCGTCCTCTTCTTAAAGAATACATAAAGGACGGCGTTTTAAATGAAAGTGCAAATACGATAATAGTAGAATTAAATGTAAATGCTTAAAACTGTTACCGAGCATTATAACAAGCGCGAATATAGCGCAAAAATTGATTTCGAAGGGCATATACCCTTTGATGAAGATTTTTCGCGCCAATTTACCAAAAGAGGCAAAAAAGTTGATTGCTTTAGGGTATACTCAGACAACGTTAACAAAGTACATAAACTGTCTAATTCATATTTTGTCGGAGTTGATTGGGTAGTTGAAAGTAAATGTGCTATATATGTTGAGCCGAAATTAAACAATACTTCAAATCAAACCGACTACTTAACAATGCTTTTCGAAGCATTAAGATTCCCTGAATCTTTGGAACATGCAGAAGACTTATTCCAAATTGATTGGGAATCGCAACCAATTGAAATTCCAAAACAAACCGATTTCCTTACTCCTTTAATCGTTGCTCAATATCTAATGATTATTCAGCGAATAGTAAGAAAAGGATTGAAAAAATCTTACTATAGAGTAGAAAAAAACATATTCAGCAAGACAAAGGGGAAAATTCTTGTCGCATCGACTATTAAACAAAACCATGTTAAGAATAAAGTATTAAATACCGTTTGCGTATATGATGAATTTGGTTTGAATAGTTTTGAGAATCGGCTTTTAAAAAAGGCCTTGTCCTATTCAAATAAATGTTTAATGTCCTACCCAAGTTTAAAAAATAATAATTCTCTGAATCAGGTATTTGCATATGCCTCTTCTGCTTTTCAAAATGTTTCTGAAGACGTAGAGGGAAGTGAAGTTAAAAATTTTAAATCAAATATCTTTTATAAAGAATATAATGAGGCGACAGTGTTGGCCAAAATTATTCTCAAAAAAAATAGTTATAATATTAGTAATACTTCCGGATCCGAAACTGTTAAAACCCAACCATTTTGGATTGATATGAGTAAATTGTTTGAGCTATATGTGTATTCTCAGCTTAAACAAAAGTATAAAGAGAAAGTAAAATTCCAGTTTAAAGGTCAAGGAACTTTTCTTGATTATTTAATAAATACTGAAACTGAAAAAATAATTGTTGATGCTAAATACAGAACTCTTTACAAAGACACTTATGATATTAAGGATATCAGACAAATAAGCGCTTATGCTAGAGAAAGAAAAGTTTATGAAGAATTGGAAATACCAATAGAAGACCGATCGCAAAAGATAATTAAGTGTTTAATAATCTACCCAGACCAAAACAAAGAACTTGATTTGTGGCAAAATGAAGAAGAAGCAATTGAAAAGTACATTGAATTTTACAAAAGACCTGTTGCACTGCCAGTTTTATCAAAAGCTTCTAACTAATAAGATTTTAAAATTTTTTTGTTGAAAATCCGTATTATTAGTTGCAATTTTGCAACTGATTAAAATTCCCATTAACAACAGTAACACCCTTTTACGCCCGTAATCTGATTTAAAGTGTTGATAATTAGGGGTTTGTGAGTAATTGTAATTGCTCATAAACGCTCGTAAATACTCATAAACGGCCGTAATTAAATGCCAATCAATTAATTGATTAACCGTATTGCTTTTCATTAAATTTGCCCTCCAAAAATTAGCTATTTATGGAGAATCAAAACATGGAAAAATACCTTTTCCATTTGACAATAAGAGAATACAAATCCTTGCTGAAAAATACGTTAGAAGAATTATTACCGAAAATGATCCAAGAGCAATTGGAGTTGAAAGAAGAGATTCCTAAGTTTGAAAAACGTTCTGAACAGGATTCTATTTCTTTAATTGAGGCAGCTGAATTAACAGGTTTAAAAAAGGAATCAATCTATTCAAAGGTGAGCCGATTAGAAATGCCCTGCTTGATGAGAGGACGGCCATTAAGATTTAGCCGGAAGGAACTGATGGAATGGATGCGGAACGGTAAGCCAACGGTTACCGAAATGAATTACATTGAGTATAAAAAGAGGAGAGGCAAGTAGCGCCTATTCCCTGACCAATTTAGGATATTGATCTTCCTTATACTTCGTATAAAGTGTATGTGCGCCATACGCTGCTAATGCCAGGATTGCTATACCGGCAATTTTCTGCCAGGTTGGCCATGGGGCTGATGTAGTTGGAATATTTTTTAATGGTGTTCCAAAGCGCTGTAGTATTGTTGAATGGTTCATAGTTGTTGTATTTAGATTGTTTTTGCAATTAGTATCATTTCATTATCGAGCAGATAAATTCGGTAATTACCTGAGATCAGGCAATTGGCTTGATGCCCTGGTGGCATGTTATAAAGCCTCTCGCTTGAGCAGGCATTAAAATTCAATCCGAGCTTTATTATGTCTCTGAGATAAAAACAGGAACCTTCCTTTAGATCAATTTTAAGTTTACCCAAGATAAGGGTATTCTTTTGTAGATCCGTTAAAGCTTCTCCAAGTGACTGGTGAGGTTGAGGTTTAGCTGTTTCTGTAAAGCGAATCGTATTGACCACTGGTTCTTGCGTAGTAGGAATTTGTATTTGCGTGTGCTTCAATAACCGTTTGTTCTGATTGTTGTAATCATCACAGCATTTATCAGAACAGAAATCGCGACTACGATGTCTTACCATGTGTCCTTTGCCGCATTGTGGACAAACGCGGTACCGATCAGATTTTGGATCTAATTTTAATACTGACCTTGTGGTCTCTTTGTATTGAGGTATCTGAAAAAATTCAATTGTTTCCAGATCGTTCGGGTCGACATTATTATCTTTTTCTTCCATTGTTCAGAATATGGGTTTCGACTTCATCCGCTATTTCCTGGTTACTTTTAACTCTTCGGCTTGTAACATATGCCTCGAGCTCCTTCTTTGAAAAAAGTAGTTTCCTTTTACCACTACGATAGTGTGGGAGATCGCCCTTTTCTACTCTTGAATAAAGACTGCTAACCTCTATCTTTAGATATTTGGCGGTTTGTTCTGCTGAAAGGAAGTCCTCATCTTGTTCGGGAGTTCCTTTTAACGATAATTTCTTTAATTGTTCGACTACAGAATTTACTGCAGACCTTACGGTAAGATCAATAAGATCTTGGATTTCGGGTGTGATTTCTAGTGTTCGCATGTGAGTTTAAGGTTGATTAACTCCTGCGAATTTAGACGGCAAATCGATTCTTGCTTAAAAAGGGTAAAGAAGGGGTAATAAAAGGGTAATGATTTCTTTTAAAATTGCTTTCAAAGATATAGATCATAGTCTTTAAGCTCTTCTCTGATCTCTTTTTCTGTCATGCCAATGCTCTCCCAAGCTCCTATGATAATCTTAAATTCTTCTATTATTTCGGGAGAAAGGTGTGTTTGCTCTGAAATTTTTGCTGAGATTTTTGATTCAGTTTTGTCCATGTATGCTTTCTTATTATTTAAGTTGCACTTTTTTAAGTTCAAGATCCTCTTTTGCCTGACGTCTCTGTTTGGGAACTATATATTCAGCCATATCTTCCAAAATTCGCTTTCCTTTCGGCGCTTCTTTTTCTGCGTTTTTTAGAATGGCTAAAATAGTGTCTTGATTTAATGGTTCGATCTTATTAGTCTCATCCACCACTTCAAAATGGTGTGAAATCCAAGTCGCGAGTACATCATTTGTCCGGACTGTAATTTTTCCACTGTAACGGAATCGTTTAAATAATTCGGTTAATTGATTCCTGTTTCCTGAAAAGGATAGTTTAGACGTAAATTTATTTTTAATGATAAGTTCATAAAGCAGTAAATGTTGTGCTGGAGGGAAGAACGATTTTAATTTATCTACTAAAATTGCAGCGAATTCAGGAGCCATCACTACGGTCCTGATTTTTGACTCTTCTGTTGAACCGGTTTGGTCCACCTCAATAGCCTCATCGCTATTATATGCTTTGTTTAGCTGGAAGATTCTATTTCGTTCGATCCATTCCACCATCTTTTCCAACCTGTTGAATTCATTGAAAAAAATCCTACCCTTCACGAAATTATAAGTTAAGAATTCAATTAGCCCTAGAAAATTATCTTTAGGAGCATAATCGTTTCCTAAGAATAAAACAGACTGATAGGAGAGGAGTGGTCCAATTTTATATGGATCCATGGATAGGATTTTCCACCCCAAATAGGTGTTGTAAAGATTATGTGAAGAAGGTAGAATATAGTTTCTGTATTTTCTATTTTCTGTTAGATCGATACCTTCCTTCTTCATAGTGGAAAAGAAGAACTCTTCTTCATCCTCAATAAACTTTAAATCACGCATGTGTGGAAGTACAGCATCTATATTTGCGCTCAGTTTTGTTCTTAGTTGATCTAGTATTTCGAACACATCTATATCGTAAACATGTCTTACACTACCTGGAAAATTATATTCTGTTTCTTTCATAAGTCAATATCTATAAGGTTTGCAGCAGTTACTTTCGTCTCGGTTAATATTTTTGCGTATATCATGGTCGTTCTGATATTTTTATGACCAAGTAATTTAGATACAGTAAAGATGTCCGCTCCTTTATTTAAAATCAGCGTTGCGTAAGTGTGGCGGAAATTGTGTAGGGTGATCTTTTTCTCAATGCCTGCTTTTAAAACCCATCTTTTCAGTCTATCATTATTGCTATCATTGTATTTCAGTCCATAAAAAATATGTTCATTCGGATCCAATGGGGTTCCTAAAATTTGAACTGCTTTATCATTTATCGGATGCATAATTACATCTTGCGTCTTCTTTTGTGTGATATGCAGGAAATAGCCTTTGCCTTCTGTGTGTTGAATGTCCTTCCATCTTAATGCTGACAGGTCGGACCAACGTAAGCCTGTTAAGGCTGAAAACAGACACGCTGTTTTTATGATTGGCAGATCACAATCGGTTTGTACTAATTTTTGTAACTCTTCTTGCGTCAAAAATTCTCGTTTGCTTTCCTTTTGCTGAATTCCTTTAATATGTCGGAGCGGGTTTTCAGTTAGTAAACGTTCATCAAATGCAGTATTCACAGCGGACCGGAATTTGTTGAAATAACTTACCGCAGAATTTTGAGATAGTTTTAAACCCCTTACTGTATTCAATCTATCTGCTCCTAATAGGTAAGTTCTAAATCTGTGGCAGAATTCTTCATCGATATCGCCCATTACACATCGGCCATTAGTAAAGGCTTGTAAATAATGTAACGATCCCAGGTGATTGTCGTGATTGCCTTTGCTTTCCTTTCTTCTTTCAATCAAGTCGGCAAAATATTTAAGGAAATCCATTTTTTTGCTTATAGGATTAAAGATGCCATCCTGTTGGTTCAGAATTCCTTTTTCGCGCTGTAAACGAAGCGAATTGGCGTAATTGAGATTTTCCTTATTGATCCTTTTCTCTTCTTCGTTTTTCGGTTTCTTGTAAAGTGTTCTGTTTAGAAATTCTCTACGTGTAAATTTTCCATCTGTTTTTCTTACAGGAGGATAGTAGTCTAAATAGAGGCTTAATAAGCCACTCTTTAGTTCTTTGTGTCTAAGGGTCACAGCCATGTTTTTTATTTAAAAAGTTTTGTAATTGATTTTCTTTGAATAATAACTCTACCGCCAATAGCGCTAGATTCAATAAGGTTATATTTTATATAACGATACAAGCTCGTTCTGCTGATTCCAAGAAGTAAGCAGGTTTCTTTTATACTTAAAATTTCTTTTGATTGTATTTCCTTATAGTCAATGCCAGCTGCTTTTTCATATTCCAAAGTTTGCGATGCAGTAATCTTCTCATTTCGCTTGTTTTCTTTCCATGACTTTTTTGAACAGGTATGCGAGCAGAATTTCGTCACGGTTGTTTTCGCGATGAAGGGTATTTTACAGAAAGTACAAATTTTTGGGATTAATATTCTACTGCTCATATGTTTCAAATTGTTTCAATGTGTAACATGTTGTTTCAAATTGTAAACCTCTGAAATTTTGACGTACGAAATTTTGTACCTTGAACTCGGAGGTACAACAAAGGTACAATCATTAAAAGTTAATAAGCAAATCTTGTAGAATAAAAATTAATTAACAATTCTTCTGAAAGCATTGTTATTATTGGAGCGTGTCGGTATTATTCGGTTTAATTCGGATTAAGAAAATAGAGGCCTATTTGCCGATACAAAACCTACTAAAGATATTCGCCAATAAGTCATCGGAAGAAATTTCGCCGGTTATCGTCCCTAAGTAATGGAGTGCCTGACGAATATCCATCGCCAGGAAATCTCCCGAAACATTATGGTTCAATCCTTCGAGCACTTTAATGAGCGCGGAGTTGGTATGGCGCAACGCTTCAACATGACGGGCGTTGGTGACGATGGTTTCTGTAACGTTCACCGTGCGGTTGTCGAACAGCTTCACCATGTGCTTTTTGAACTCATCGATGCCCGTGCGCTCTTTTGCGGAGATGAAGAGCATCTCGGGGAAAGCAGAAAATTCCCGTTTGGTATAGTCGAGGTCTTCCTTGTCTATTTTATTGGCCACCAGCACCAGCTGCGAATTGTGCAGGTGAGGGGTAATGTCGTTCACGATCAGCTTCAGCTCCGAAGCCGTGATCTCGTGCGCGTCGAATAAATAAATGGCGATGGAGGAAAGCTTGATCTGCTCGTATGTTTTTTCCACGCCGATGCTTTCAATAATATCGTTCGTTTCGCGGATGCCCGCAGTATCAATAAAGCGGAACTGAACGCCTTCGATGTTGATCTCATCTTCGATCACATCGCGCGTAGTGCCCGGGATGTCGGAAACGATGGCGCGCTCTTCCTCGAGCAGGGCATTCAGCAGGGTCGATTTTCCTGCATTCGGCTTTCCGACGATGGCAACAGGGATCCCGTTCTTGATCACATTGCCCACTTCGAACGAGTCGATCAGGCGCTGCACGATCCGCTGGATCGAGCTCACTAAATTCTTCAGGTCGGTACGGTCCGCAAATTCAACATCTTCCTCCGCAAAATCGAGCTCCAGCTCTATGAGCGATGCAAAGTCGATGAGGTTCTGGCGAAGCAGCTTGATCTTATTGGAAAATCCCCCGCGCATCTGCTGCATCGCCACCTGGTGCGATGTGGCGGAGTTGGAGGAGATCAGGTCGGCAACAGCCTCTGCCTGGCTGAGGTCGAGCTTCCCGTTCAAAAAGGCACGGAGCGTGAATTCGCCATGGTTCGCCATTCGTGCGCCATTCCGGATGAACAGCTGGATGATCTGCTGCTGGATGAAGGGTGAGCCGTGACAGGAGATCTCGACCGTATTTTCGGAAGTATAGGAGTTAGGCGCCTTGAAAATGCTGGCCAGCACTTCGTCGAGCACCACCTCACCATCGTGGATCACGCCGAAATGGATGGTATGTGATGCCGCTTCAGTAAGGTTCTTTTTCTTCAGGCTTTTGGTGCCGAACACCGCATTGCAGATCTCGATGGCCTTCGGCCCCGAAAGGCGGATCACGCCAATGGCGCCGATTCCCTGCGGAGTGGCAAGGGCTACAATGGTATCGGTGTTGAGAGAATGGTTCACAGCTGGTGTTTCAATGTTTATAAAAGTAAGTATTTTCCGCGAAAATGCTGTTTTTTACTTTTCCGGGAGCCTGTGGGATCAATTTAATTTTAAAACCTGAACTAAAAGCTTAAATTCGCCTTCAGAACAAGAATTAAGCTTTTTGATGTCGTACCGCTCCCTTTTTGCATTCCTGGTGATCTTCCTTTGCCGGCTCGGTTCCTTTGCGCAGCTTAGTGAGTCGGATTCGCTGCGGCTGAAAATAAAGGCATCGGAAGGCACAAAGCGCATCGCCTACCTGCTTGAGCTTGCCGATCTTTCCTTCAGCCATCACGACTACAAAGAAACGGATTCAACGCTCAGCGTGGCGGAAAAGCTTGCCGCTGAATCCAACGACCAGCGCAGTCTTGCAGCGGTGTATGTACGCCAGGGAAATAACCTCGAGCATAAAAAATCCGAGATCGCTCTCTGCGGCAGCATGCACGAAAAAGGCCTCCGCATCCTGAGGGAGCTGAACGACAGCCTCGCGCTTGCCGACCTGTACTGCCTTGCCGGCGATCATTATTACTCATACCATGCCAACGGCAACATGCGCCTCCGCTGCTACCTCAACGCATTTAACTATTGCAGCAACCTTGATACAAAAACCGGCCGCCGCATTCTCATGACGCTTGTGCTCATTTACAAGCTTTCCGGCAATTTCCCGAAAGCGGTGGAATACAATAACATGGTGATCGGCATGTATGAAAAGCTGACGGATTACCGCGGACTTTCAGCCTGCTACCGCAACCAGTCGGAACTGTTCTACGATCAGGAGAAAGTGGACATTGCCCTCGAATACGCAAAGAAAGCCTATGAAGCTTCGCAGAAAATGCCGGAGAAGGCGCGCAGGAGCAATACGCAATGCTACACGCTGTTCACGGTCTCGCGGGCATACATGGGCACGGGCGACTTTAAAAGCGCGCACCGCTTTGCTGAGGAAGGCATCCGGATTTCACAGGAGATCGGCGACAAATGGGCGGAAACGGACGCATGGAATGTATACGGAATGGTGTATACGTTTGAAGGAAAGCTGCAGGATGCCAAACGTTGCTACCTGCAGGCCTACGAGGCGAAGCGTTCCGTGAACGATACCATGCCCGGGCTTACGTATGTGTATGGTAACCTGGCGGATCTCAGCCTCCAGATGAAGGATTACCGCTCCGCCATTTTTTATGCGAGGCGCACGGTGGAGATGGCCGAAATGCTGCAGGACAAAGGACAGGTGCACGGCATGTACAGAATCCTCGCGAAGGCCTATGAAAAGGAGAACGATTACAAATCGGCATACACATACCACGTGAAATACAAGCAGCTGGCCGATTCGCTCTTCAATGCCGAAAATGTGGCGGTGATCGAAGGTTTGCGCCTCGAAGCTGAATTCAGCAAAAAGGAAGCGGTAAGAAAGGAGCAGGACGTGAAGACGCAGATGATGGCGGAGCAGGAGCGGAAAAAACAGCGGCTGATCACGTATTCCATCCTGGCCGGACTGGCGATTGTAATGCTGTTTGCGGGATTCGTCCTGCGCTCCCTGCGAATTGCCCGCAGGCAGAAGCAGATCATCGAGATCAAGAGCCTTGAAACGGAAAAGCAGAAGCAGATCATCGAGGCGCGCAACAAGGATATTACCGACAGCATCAATTACGCACAGCGCATCCAGCAGGCCACGCTTCCCGATAAAGGCGAGATCTATAAGTCATTGCCCGATGCTTTCGTGCTGTACAAGCCAAAGGACATCGTAAGCGGCGATTTCTATTTCTTTCACCGTACCGAAAAGCTCATTTTTATCGCGGCGGCAGATTGCACCGGGCATGGTGTTCCGGGGGCGTTCATGAGCATGATCAGCTACAAGCAACTGCAGGATGCCGTGATGCAGAGCAATGATCCATCGGAGATTCTGCGCATCGTTAACAAAGGCATCAGGGCTTCGTTAAGGCAGAGCGGGAACGATGAGTCCACCCGCGACGGAATGGACATCGTCCTCTGCGCGATCGACTCGGCAACACTCGCCGTGAGCTATTCCGGCGCCAACCGTCCGCTCTGGATCATCCGTAAAGGTTCGGAAGCGCTGCAGGAGATCAGGGCCACCAAGAAAGCGATCGGCGGGCTCACGCCGGACGACCAGGTGTTCGAGACGCACCGGCTGCAGCTCGAAAAAGGCGACAGGCTGTACCTCACCACCGATGGCTACGCGGATACCTTCAGCGGCAGCAACAGTAAAAAGCTCACAACAAAAAAGTTCAAAGCTTTGCTCATGAGCCTGCAGGCGCTGAATATGCGCGGACAGGAAGCGAAGCTCGATTCCTTCATTGAAAGCTGGAAAGAGGGCACCGAGCAGGTGGACGATATCCTCGTGATCGGGATCAGTATCTGAGCTGCTGATTCCATTAGATCAGGCTTTTTTGCGGAAAACCGCCTTCGGAATAAAAAAACTTGTTAAAACCGCCTTAAAACTTTACTTTAGCAACCGCAAAATCTACAAATCAACAATCCTATAAATCAACAATTGAAAAATGAGTGTATTAGTAAATAAACAGTCAAGAATTATTGTACAGGGCTTTACAGGCACGGAAGGCACCTTCCATGCAGGCCAGATGATCGAATACGGATCCAATGTAGTGGGTGGGGTAACTCCCGGGAAAGGCGGAACAACGCATCTCGACAAGCCTGTGTTCAATACTGTAAAGGAAGCGGTTGATAAGGCCGGAGCCGATGTTTCCATCATTTTTGTACCGCCTGCGTTTGCAGCGGATGCCATCATGGAAGCGGCTGAAGGCGGAATTAAAGTGATCATTTGCATCACCGAAGGCATTCCCGTGAAGGACATGATCCAGGTGAAGGAATATTTAAAAGGACGCGATTGCCGCCTCATCGGGCCTAACTGCCCGGGCGTTATTTCCGCGGAAGAAGCGAAAGTAGGCATCATGCCGGGCTTCGTGTTCAAAAAAGGAAGCGTTGGAATTGTGTCCAAATCAGGTACCTTAACATACGAAGCATCCGACCAGACGGTGAAAGCCGGCTTAGGCATCACTACCGCTATCGGGATCGGTGGCGACCCGATCATCGGGACCACTACAAAACAAGCGGTTGAGCTGCTGATGAACGACCCTGAAACACACGGGATCATCATGATCGGCGAGATCGGCGGTAACCTCGAGGCAGATGCTGCCCGCTGGGTGAAAGCAGATGGTAACCGCAAGCCTGTTGTAGGCTTTATCGCCGGTGAAACTGCTCCGAAAGGACGCACCATGGGCCACGCCGGCGCTATCGTTGGCGGCGCTGACGATACAGCTGAAGCGAAGAAAAAGATCATGCGCGAATGCGGGATCATTGTTGTTGACTCTCCTGCCGATATCGGGAAAGCAATGGCAAAAGCCCTTGCAGACGAAGTTCGCCAGGCAAGCCCTCATCACCACGCAAACAGGGTTGACTAATCAAATCATATCAAAGAGCCGTCCCTCCTGTAGGGGCGGTTTTGTTTTTATAACGGTTGATTTAGCTATCTTTGGATCAAACAATTTTTAATTTTTTAATTTTCAATCCCTATGAAATTACTTGAAGGAAAAGTTGCCCTCATCACAGGCGCTTCACGCGGAATTGGCCGTGGCATCGCTTTGCGCTTTGCCGAGCAGGGTGCAAATGTGGCATTCACTTATTTATCATCCGTTGAAAAAGGAGAGGCCCTTGCAAAAGAGCTGGAAGCCTATGGAATAAAAGCGAAAGGCTACCGTTCCGATGCTGCCGATTTTAAAGCCGCAGAAGAACTGGTGAACAGCGTGGTTGCCGATTTCGGCACCGTTGATATTCTCGTGAACAATGCGGGCATCACCCGCGATACATTGCTGATGCGCATGAGCGAGCAGCAGTGGGACGAAGTGATGAACGCCAACCTCAAATCGGTGTTCAACCTTACCAAGGCCGTGCAAAAGCCGATGCTGAAACAACGCAAAGGCTCCATCATCAACATGAGCTCGGTGGTGGGCGTAAAAGGAAACGCAGGGCAATCCAATTATGCAGCTTCCAAAGCCGGGATCATCGGTTTCACCAAATCGGTGGCGCTCGAGCTTGGCTCCCGCAACATCCGCAGCAATGCCATCGCACCGGGATTCATCGAGACCGAAATGACCGATGTGCTCGACCCGAAAGTGGTGCAGGGCTGGAGAGATAATATTCCCCTGAAGCGCGGCGGCTCGGTGGACGACATCGCCAACGCGACCATCTTCCTCGCATCCGACATGAGCGCCTACATCACCGGCCAAACGCTGAATGTATGCGGCGGCATGCTTACTTAACACCACATCAATGATTGCACTGTCTGCTCCCTCCTTTTAGGAGGGTTGGGGTGGTATAATTGCAATTCTCCTTCTTAGCCTTTAAGGTAAAAAATGAATATAGTTTTCGAGTATCCTTCCTGGTTTATCTTATTCTGCCTCCTCGCAGGATTTGCTTACGCATTCATCCTGTACAGGAAGGATAAAAAGTTCAGCGAATCTTCCGTATGGATCATCCGTACCATGGCGGCTTTCCGCTTCCTTGCCGTTACGCTCCTTTCCTTCCTGCTGCTTTCGCCTTTATTGAAAACGGTGAACCGAGAAGTGGAAAAGCCCGTGATCATTGTGGCGCAGGACAATTCACAGTCGCTGCTGATGAACAAGGATTCCGCATTTTACCGGACCGAATACAGGCAGAAGCTGCAGAAGCTGATCGATGAGCTGGGCGGAAAATACACGGTGTTCAGCTACTCCTTTGCCGACCGTGTAAAAGAGCTTGCTTCCGCAGATTCGCTTCGTTTTTCTGAAAAGCAAACAGACATCTCATCGCTCTTCACAGAGATTGAAACGCGCTACAGCAACCGGAACGTAGGCGCCATCATTGTGGCTACCGACGGATTGTACAACAAAGGCGCAAATCCAGTTTATACTTCCTCGAAGCTGAAAGTACCTGTTTATACGATTGCCCTTGGCGATACAACCATCAAGAAAGACCTCGTGCTTTCCCGTGTCGATCATAACCGCATCGCGTATCTCGGCAACAAATTCCCGCTCGAAGTGGTGATCGATGCAAAGCAGCTGAAAGGCAAAACGTCTACACTCACCGTCAGCAAAGGAAATGTAAACCTGTTCAGCCAGGCGGTCAACATCAGTACCGATGCATTCACCACCACCATCCCGGTGTTGCTGGAGGCAAAAGAGGTCGGATTGCAGCATTACAAAGTGAAGCTGAGCGCTGTGGCGGAAGAGACCAGCATCCTCAACAATGAAAAGGATATTTTTATTGATGTGCTCGACGCACGCCAGAAGATCCTCATTCTTGCAGATGCGCCGCATCCCGATGTGGCTGCGCTCAAAGAGGCATTGGAGGAAAACCAGAATTATGAAGTGGAAAGCTATGCCATCGATGCTTTCGACAAGCCCATAAAAAAATACAACCTTGTGATCCTGCACCAGCTGCCGGGCGTAAGGACAAGCGCCGGCAAAGTGCTCGGCGAGCTGAATG
>Ga0157372_10000156_pt1 | contig 74093 bp, 46 predicted proteins | sample C55metaG_FD_115307 | JGI IMG/M metagenome (GOLD analysis project Ga0157372, IMG submission 115307) | Corn rhizosphere microbial communities from Kellogg Biological Station, Michigan, USA - C5-5 metaG | ecosystem: Host-associated > Plants > Roots > Rhizosphere > Soil | place: USA: Michigan... | reverse complement strand
CGCGGTGTTGCTGCAGGCGCTGTCGCGCGCGCCGGTCGGCCGGCTCATTGTCGCATCGAGCATGAGCGTGTACGGCGAAGGCCTGTATCACACGCTCGATGGGCAAACCGTCGCGCCGTCGGGGCGCTCGCTGCAGGACCTGCGCAACGCCGACTGGGAGTTGCGCCATAAGGGTCATCCGCTCGTGCCGATGCCGCCGCAGGAACAGAGCACCCAGGCCCCCTCGTCGGTGTATGCGCTGTCGAAATACGATCAGGAGCGCCTGAGTCTGATGATCGGCGCCGCCTACGGCATGCCGACGGTCGCGCTGCGCTTTTTCAATATCTACGGCACGCGCCAGGCGTTGTCGAATCCGTACACCGGCGTGCTCGCCATTTTTGCCGCGCGTTATCTCAACCGCCGACCGGCGCTCGTTTTCGAGGATGGCCGCCAGCGCCGCGATTTCGTCAGCGTGCACGACGTGGCGACGGCGTGCCGTCTCGCGCTGCAGGTGCCGCACATCGGCGGGCACGTGTTCAACATCGGCAGCGGCATCTCGATCAGCATTCTGGAAGTCGCACACGAGATGGCGCGCGCGATGGGACTGGAGCAACTCGCGCCGGTGGTGACGCAGCAGTATCGCGTCGGCGACATCCGCCATTGTTTCGCCGATGTCTCGCTCGCCGCGCAGATGCTCGGATATGCGCCGCGCGTTGAATTGTCCGCGGGACTCGCCGAACTCGTCGAGTGGATCGCCGGGCAGAACGCGCTCGATCGCGTCGAGGCGGCGACGGCGGAATTGGCCGCGCGAGGACTGCGCCTGTGAAAGACACTGTCTTGATCACCGGCGGTGCCGGCTTCATCGGCTGCAATCTCGCCGCGCGCCTGCTCGCGGCCGGACGACGCGTGCACGTGCTCGACAATCTGGCGCGGCCGGGCTCCGAGAAGAACCTGCGCTGGTTGCGCGACAACTGGCACGGGTTGTGCGTCACGGTCGCCGACATCCGCGACGCGCACGCGTTGCGGGAAGCCGTTGCAAGCGCAAGTCAGGTGTTCCACTTCGCCGCGCAGGTCGCGGTGACGACGAGTCTGCACGAACCGATGACCGACTTCGAAATCAATCTGCGCGGAACACTCAATGTGCTCGAGGCCATTCGACATGCCGCCGAGCCGCCACCGGTCGTCTTCACGTCGACGAACAAGGTCTACGGCGCGCTGCCCGACATCGAACTGGACACCGCCGATACGCGTTATTGCCCGGCCGATCCGGCCGTGGAATCCAGCGGCATCAGCGAGGCGCGACCGCTGGATTTCCATAGTCCGTACGGCTGTTCGAAGGGCGGAGCCGATCAATACATGCTCGACTACGCGCGCAGTTTCGGTCTTGCCGCGGTCGTTCTGCGCATGAGCTGCATTTACGGGCCGCATCAGTTCGGCAATGAAGATCAAGGCTGGGTCGCGCATTTCCTCATCCACGCACTCGACGAACAGCCGATCACGCTGTATGGCGATGGCCTCCAGGTGCGCGACGTACTCTACGTCGACGATCTCGTCGAAGCGCTGCTGCTGTGCCAGGCGCGCATCGACGCGGTGCGCGGCCGCGCGTTCAATATCGGCGGCGGTCCCGGCAACGCGGTCAGCCTGATCGAATTGCTCGAACGCATTGGCAAGTTGCACGGACATACCCCTCCGATCGTGCAATCTCCGTGGCGTGTCGGCGATCAGCGCTACTTTGTCGCCGACACGCGCGCGTTCCAGTCGGTAACGGACTGGCGTCCGCGCGTGGGCGTCGGCGAAGGGCTCGCGCGCCTTTACGCATGGCTGCGCGAACAACGCGGCTCGGTCCAACCATCCACGATCACGGCGAGTGCCGCATGAAAACGATGCATGCAGCGGTTTTTCGCGGCGACGGTCGCATCGACGTACAGCGACAAACGGTGCCGCAGCCCGCAGCCGACGAGGTCTGTGTGCGCCTGGAAGGCTGCGGCGTGTGCGCATCGAACCTGCCGGTGTGGACGGGCAAGCCATGGTTCGAATATCCGCTGCCGCCGGGCAGCCCCGGGCACGAAGGCTGGGGCGAAATCGCCGCACTCGGCGCAAACGTCCACGATTACCGCGTCGGCGAGCGCGTGGCGATGTTGTCCGGCCGCGCCTATGCCGAATACGACATCGCGCACGCACAGAATATCGCCCGCGTGCCGCGCCGTTTCGACGGCGTGCCGGTGCCCGGAGAACCGCTCGCGTGCGCGATGAACATTTTCCGGCGCTGCGCGATCGAACCCGGGCAATGGGTCGGCGTGGTCGGCACCGGTTTCATCGGCGCTTTGCTCATCCAGCTTGCGTCGCGCGCCGGCGCCAAGGTGATCGCGCTGACACGGCGGCCCTATGCCATGCAGACCGCGCGCCGGTGCGGAGCGGCACACACATTGCCGTGCAACGACACCGCCGCGGCGATCGGCTCGACGCTTGAGCTCACGCACGGCGCCGGTTGCGCGCGCGTGATCGAAGCGGCCGGCGTGCAGAGCTCGCTCGACGTCGCCAGCGCCATCACCGCCGAGGGCGGGCGCTTGATCATCGCTGGCTATCATCAGGACGGGCCGCGCCAGGTGAACATGCAGCAGTGGAACTGGCGTGGCATCGACGTGATCAACGCCCACGAGCGCGACCCGCGCGTGATCGCGCACGGCTTGCGTGAAGCGATGCGCGCGATCGACGATGGCCGTCTCGACCCGTTCCCGCTGCTCACGCACCGCTATTCGCTCGACGCACTCAGCGACGCGTTCGAAGCGATGCGCACGCGCCCCGAAGGTTTCCTCAAAGCAACGGTTGCACTGTGAACGCCGTGCTCAAACCCGCCGCGGTGCGGCCGCGCATCGGCTTCCTCGGCGTCGGCTGGATCGGCCGCTTGCGCCTGCAGGCCCTCGTCGCCGACGGCAGCGCCGAAGTTGCCGCCATCGCCGATCCCCATCTGGATTCGCTGCAAATCGCTGCGGCCTGCGCACCGGGCGCGCGCACGGGAAACTGTCTGGAGTATCTGCTCGACCAGCGCATCGACGGCGTTGTCATCGCCACGCCGAGCGCGTTGCATGCCGAACAGGTGCGCAGTGCGCTGCAATCAGGCCTTGCCGTGTTCTGTCAGAAGCCGTTGACTTGCACGGCGGACGAAGCGGAGGCGGTGATCGCGAGCGCGCGCGGCGGCAATCGTCTGCTCGCAGTCGATTTCAGCTATCGCCATGTCGCCGGCCTGCGCGAGCTGCGCGACCGGATACAGAGCGGTGAACTCGGCCAGCTCTACGCAATCGACCTGGTTTTTCACAATGCCTATGGTCCCGACAAACCTTGGTTCTATGAGGTGAATCAGTCTGGCGGCGGCTGCGTGATGGATCTGGGCAGCCATCTGGTCGATCTCGCGCTATGGATCAGCGGCAGCGACGGGTTCGCCGCCGTCGATGCGCGGTTGTATGGACAGGGTCATCGCCTCGAGCCGCCATACGCAAGTGCGGAAGACTACGCGACGATTCAGGCGACGCTCGCCGAAGGCACGAGCGTGCGCATGAGTTGTTCGTGGCGCTTGCCGGCGGGGCGCGACGCGTTGATCGAAGCAGCGTTCTACGGCACGCGCGGCGGCGCGGCGTTGCGCAACGTCGCCGGATCGTTCTACGACTTTCGCGTCGACCGCTACAACGGCACGCAAAGCGAGTGTCTCGCGCGTCCGCCCGACGCGTGGGGCGGGCGCGCACTCGTGCAGTGGGCGCAACGTGTCCGCGCCGGTGAAGGTTTCGACGCGGCGGAAGCTGCGCATCTGCTCAAAGTCGCGCAAACGATGGACCGCATCTATGCCCGCTGACGGCGCCACCCTGCTCGAATCGGTGACCTTGCGTTCGCGTCATGCGCAGCGTTACCGCGTGCTGATGACGGGCGATACGGTCGGCGGGGTCTGGCAGTACTCGCTGGAATTGAGCCGCGCGCTGATCGAGCGCGGGCATCAGGTGCTGCTGGCGACGATGGGTGGATTGCCGAGCCCGCAACAGCGCGCCGAGGCCGCGGCGGTCAAGGGCCTGCAATTCGTACCGTCGCCATTCAAGCTGCTGTGGATGCCCGATGCCTGGCGCGATGTCGGCGCAGCCGCTGAGTGGCTGATGGGCATCGCTGCACGCTGGCGGCCGGGCATCGTGCATCTGAACGACTTCGGCCATGGTCATTTGCCGTGGGGCGCGCCGGTGCTCACGGTCGGGCATTCGTGCGTGCTGTCGTGGTGGCAGGCCGTGCACGGCACGCCGGCGCCGCTGCAGTGGGCGCGCTACAAGCGCCGCGTGACGGCGACGCTGACCGCGAGCAATCTTGTTGTCGCGCCGACGCACGCGATGCTGGCTTCGCTGGAGCGCCATTACGGGCCGCTGCGCAATTCGCGCGTGATCTTCAACGGTAGCGGGCGGCAAGTCTCGGGCAGCGCGACGAAGACGCGCATGATTTTCGCCTGCGGGCGCGTGTGGGATGCCGGCAAGAACATCAAGACGCTCGCCGCCGCCGCTGCGGATTTGCCATGGCCGGTCTGCGTCGCCGGGCCCGAACAGGGGCCGGACGGCGAGCGCATCAATTTCCAGAACGTGTGCATGCTCGGCGCGCTCGACAGTGCGCGCGTGCTGCGCTGGTTCGCGCGCGCCTCGATCTACGCGTTGCCGGCACGCTACGAGCCGTTCGGGTTGTCGATCCTCGAAGCCGCGCGCGCGCGCTGCGCGCTCGTGCTCGGCGATCTGCCGAGTCTGCGCGAGCTCTGGAACGGCGCCGCATTGTTCGTCGATCCGGACGACGACAAGCAACTCGCGCGCGTATTGCGCGCGCTGATCAGCGACGACAAGCTGCGTGCTCGCTACGCGATGCGCGCGCAGCAGCGGGCGCAGTGCTACACGTCGGCGGCAATGGGTGCCGCCTACGCGCACGCCTATGCCGAGCTCGACATGCAATCGCGCGGTTTCGGCCAGGGCCGGGCGCTCGGAGGCGCACGATGAAATTCGTGTTGTTCTATCACTCGCTGGTTTCCGACTGGAATCACGGCAACGCGCACTTTCTGCGTGGCGTGGTCGGCGAACTGCTCGCGCGCGGACACCATGTCGACGTGTACGAACCGGCACAAGGCTGGAGTCGGCAAAACCTGCTGCGCAGCCATCCCGATGCGGTGCGCGAATTCATGCTGCATTTCCCGCATTTGCGCAGCCGCAGCTACGACGAGCACATCGACCTCGACGCCGCGCTCGACGGCGCCGATGTGGTCATTGCACACGAATGGAACGCGCCCGAGCTGATTGCCCGGCTCGGCCGCTTGCATCGTTCGCACGCTTTTCGCCTGTTCTTCCATGACACGCATCATCGCAGCGTCACCGCGCCGCAGGACATGGCGCATTACGACTTGCGCGACTACGACGGCGTGCTGGCGTTCGGCGAAGCGGTGCGCCAGCGCTATCTCGCCAACGGCTGGTGCGCGCGCGTGTGGACGTGGCACGAAGCCGCCGATGTGCGCACGTTCCGTCCGCAGGCGCAGGCCGAAGCCGAAGGCGATCTCGTGTGGGTCGGCAACTGGGGCGACGGCGAGCGCTCGCGCGAGCTGCACGAATTCCTCGTCGAGCCGGTACATCGTCTCGGCATCAAGGCGCGCGTGCACGGCGTGCGCTATCCGGCGGCGACGCGCGCGGCGCTCGCGCGTGCCGGCATCGATTATCGCGGCTGGCTGCCGAATTGGCGCGTGCCCGCAGCGTTCGCTGCGCATCGCGTCACGCTGCACGTGCCGCGCGCGCCGTATGTGCGCGCGCTGCCGGGCATTCCGACGATTCGCGTGTTCGAAGCGCTGGCTTGCGGCATACCGTTGATCTGCGCGCCCTGGCCCGACGAAGAAAACCTGTTCACGCCCAGCGCGGATTATCTCGTTGCCAACAATGGCGCCGAGATGCGGCGCAATCTGCGCTCGGTGCTGGAAGACACCGCGCTCGCCGTCGAGCTCGCCACGCATGGTATCCGCACGATTCACGCGCGTCACACCTGCGCGCATCGCGTAAAGCAGCTGTTCGAAATCATCGACGAACTCGGTTCGCTGCGGCACGCGGGTATGCGTCACCGGGAAATTCACACGGAGAGTGTTCATGTCTGAATCGATACGCATCGCTTTTTTTGGCTCCAGCCTGCTGTCGTCTTACTGGAACGGCGCGGCGACTTACTACCGGGGCCTGGTGCGTGCGCTGCATCGGCGCGGGCATCGCGTCACGTTCTTCGAACCCGATGCGTTCGAACGCCAGCAGTGGCGCGACATGGACGTGCCGGACTGGGCCTCGGTCGTCGTCTACCCTGGAACCGATGCCGGCGCCGCGCAGGCGCTCGAACAGGCGCGGCGCGCCGACGTCGTCGTCAAGGCCAGCGGCCTCGGCGTCGGCGACGCGTTCCTCGAACGCGAAGTGCTGGCGTTGCGCAGCGGCGCGCGCCAGGTGATTTTCTGGGATGTGGACGCGCCGGCGACGCTCGAACGCGTGCAGAACAACGCCGATGATCCATTCCGCGCGCTGATTCCCCGCTACGATCTCGTCTTCACCTACGGCGGCGGCCCGCGCGTGGTGGACGCCTATCGCCAGCTTGGCGCTCGCGACTGCGTGCCGATCTACAATGCGCTCGATCCGGAGTCGCATCATCCGGCCGCGCCGCGGACGCGCTTCGCGGCGGATCTGGGATTCCTCGGCAATCGATTGCCGGATCGGGAAGCGCGCGTGCATGAATTCTTCTTCAATGCCGCGCGCCAGCTGCCGACCCGGCGCTTCGTGCTCGGCGGCGCCGGCTGGAACGATCCGCTGCCGGCGAACGTGCATTGGCTCGGTCATGTTTCCACCAACGATCACAACGCGTTCAACTGCAGCGCGCGCCTGGTGCTCAACATCAATCGCGACAGCATGGCGCGCTTCGGCTGGTCGCCGCCGACGCGCGTGTTCGAAGCCGCCGGCGCCGGTGCCTGTCTCATCGTCGATCGCTGGGACGGCATCGAGGCTTTCCTCGAACCGCAGCGCGAAGTGCTCGTGGCAAGCGACGGCACCGACGTGGCCCAGTTCGTCGATTCGATCGACGTCGCTCACGCGCGCCGCATCGGCATTGCGGCACGTGCACGCCTGCTCGCGCAGCACACCTACTCGCAACGCGCAGCGCAAGTGGAGCGCTGCCTGCAGGGGCGTCTGCTCGCCGCCGCCTGATGGCCATGATCGCGCCCCTCGACATCGTCATCCTCGGTCTGTCCCTGCGATCTTCCTGGGGCAACGGCCACGCCACGACGTATCGCGCACTGGTACGCGCGCTGCGTGGGCGCGGTCACCGCGTGCTTTTCCTCGAATGCGACGTGCCGTGGTATGCCGCGCATGAGGACGCCGACCCCGACCTCATCGACTGCATCGGGTTGTACCGCAGCCCGCAGGAACTCGCCGACGATCACGCCGAGGACGTAGCGCACGCCGACCTCGTCATCGTCGGATCCTACGTGCCGGATGGCGCGGCGATCGGCGCCTGGGTGCAGACGACCGCGCGCAATCTCACCGCGTTCTACGACATCGACACGCCGGTTACGCTGGCACGCCTCGCCAGCGGAGATTGTCCATACCTGGATACGCAGCTGATTCCGCGCTACGACTTTTATCTGTCGTTCACCGGCGGACCGACGCTTGACGTTCTGCGCGTGCAATACGGCGCGCACGCATTGCCGTTTTATTGCGCCGTGGATGCGTCGCGTTATGCGCCGCAGGATGTGCCGCTGAGCATCGACCTGGGTTACATGGGCACATACAGCGACGACCGCCAACCGGCTCTGGAAGAATTGCTGCTGCGGCCGGCGCGCGCCTGGAGCGGCGGGCGCTTCGCCGTTGTCGGCGCACAGTACCCGCCGACTACAGTGTGGCCGCACAACGTCGAGCACGTCGAACATCTCGGCCCCGGCAAGCATCGCCGCTTTTACAATCAGCAGCGCTACACGCTGAACCTCACGCGCGCCGACATGGTCGCCGCGGGATATTCGCCGAGCGTACGCCTGTTCGAAGCGGCCGCTTGCGGCACGCCGATCATTTCCGACAACTGGCCCGGCCTGGACAGCCTGTTCGTGCCCGGTCGCGAAATTCTCATCGCGCGCGATCGCCTCGATGTATTGAGCTGGCTGCGCGAACTGCCCGAGGAATGCCGGCGTGAAATCGGCGCGGCCGGACGGCAGCGCGTGCTGGCCGAGCATACCGCCGAGCACCGCGTGGAAGCGTTGGAGCGATATGTCGATCGGATCGCTCCGCGCGGTTACGCAGTCCGATCGAGCAGGAGCACATTCCATGGCCAGCCGGCATGAAGCCCATCAGACCCATGATCACGGCGAGATCCGCCAATGGGTCGAGAAGCGAGGCGGTCACCCGGCGACGGTGAAGGATACCGAAGAAGGCGGCGAGCACGCCGGCATACTGCGCATCGCCTTCAACGACGGCGACAAACTCGAAGCGATTGATTGGGACGAGTTTTTCGCCAAATTCGACGAAGCCGATCTGGATTTTCTCTATCAGGACAAGACCAAGGATGGCAAACCCAGCCGCTTCTTCAAGTTCATACAGCGCCATTGACGAGGTTGCGGCTGCTCGCGCGGCCGAAATCGCCGAGCTCGGGCCGTGGTTCCATAACCTGCATCTGCCGGACGGTTCGCAGACCGCACCGGAGCACCCGCTCGGCGATTTTCCGGCGTTCAAATGGCAGCAGATCGCGCCGCATCTGACGCGCGACATGTCGGGCTGGCGCGTGCTGGACATCGGCTGCAACGCCGGCTATTACAGTTTCGAACTGGCGCGGCGCGGCGCGCAGGTGCTTGCGATCGACGTCGATCCGCGATATCTGGCGCAGGCGCGCTGGGCCGCCAAGCAATTCGGCTTCGGCGAGGATCGCGTGCGCTTCGTGCAGATGCAGATCTACGACCTTGCGCGCGAAGCAGGCACGTACGACCTGGTCTGGTTCATGGGCGTGTTGTACCACCTGCGCCATCCCTTGCTCGCGCTGGACATCGTGCGTCGCAAGTGCGCGCACCTGATGGTGCTGCAGACGCTGACGATGCCCGACGGCGAACCCGGCAAGGCGGTCGCCGACATTGATCTGGACGAGCGCGCGCGTCTGCTGGACGCGAGTTGGCCCAAGATGGCATTTATCGAACACCGCCTGCGCAGCGACCCAACCAACTGGTGGGTGCCGAATCACGCCTGCGTCGAGGCCATGCTGCGCGCCAGCGGCTTCGATCTGCTCGCGCGCGTGGAGGAAGAAAGCTGGCTCTGCGAAGCGCGCGCGCGCACAGCCGAAGAGGTCGAGGCGGCGGATGCGGAGCTGCGCGCGGCGGTGGGTATCTGAGAGGCCGCCGGATCAGCACGGCAGCGCGGTAGCGACAGGCGGCGCAGCGCGATTCATGGCGCGCACACCGGCACGATCAGCGTCCCGAGCATTTGCAGGACGATTGCGAACAGGAATATCGCGGCGGAGACGGCGCCGAGCGTGCCGATGAAACGCATCGGCTCGTCGGTGCGTGCGCCCAGCCGCCAGCACAGCACGCCGCCAATGACCACGCAGGCGCCGATCAGCGCGCTGACGATGATACCGAGCACGGGTCCGCCGAGGCGGCAGTCGAAATGCTCCAGGTCGCTCAGCAGCTGCTGATGCAGCATCCAGCCCGCAGGGCCGGCGGCGACTGCGAGCCAGACCCGGCGTGTTGACGACAACACGCGCATCACCACAATCTCGGCAGCCAGTAGACCAGGCCGTACAACGGCAGCCAGGCCAGCACGACGAAGTTCCAGTACAGAGCGTTGTCCTCGACATCGGAGAAGCGTCGACCGTCGGAGCGGCGCACGAACATCACCGCGGCGAGCGGGCAGGTGTCGTAGAAATCGGTCGCGAGGTGCGTCGTGTGCAGGAACATGATCGCCCACACGATCGAGCCATAGGCCTTGTCATCCCAGCGCACGTTCAGTGTGGTCAGCTCGAAACCGCGCAGTGCGAGCAGCACCGCGCCGATCGCAATCATCACGAGCATGCCCCTGCGAGTACGTTGCAAATCCAGACCGCGCGCTGCGCGCAGCAGCCGCTGATTCGGCAACAGGCTCGTGATGAGCACGATCGTGAATAGCGTGCCGTAGCGCAAATCCGGCGGTGCCGCCGGCGGCCACGTGGTACTGAGCGGAATAAGGTAAAGGTAAACACCGGCCGCGAGCAGGAAGCCCATGCCTTCGATCAACATGAAGCCGATTACGCCCCACCAGCCGAGTGCCGCCGGGCCGAACGCATAATCCGGCAGCGTGGAAACATCGCCGGTGATATCGATGCGACGCGTCATGGCGCGTTGCCGCCGCGCTTGGGCCAGAACCATGCGGTCAGCGCGATTGCCAGTGGAATCGCGCCCCAGATCACGCCCCATGGATCGAAGATCGACCAGATGAACAGCACCGTGAGTGCGATCGCCGAGAGCAGCGGCCATAGCGACGGTTGCGGCATGGCCCAGACGATCTGCGGTTTTGCATCGATCGCGGACGTCAGCGCGATTTCGCGCTTGCGGCTGCTCAGGCCATCGCATGCCGCCAGTGCATCGCGCTGCGTCCACAGCGGCACGGGGCTGTCCACGCACGGTAGCGCCGCGAAATTGTACGGCGGCGGCGGCGAGCTGGTCGCCCATTCCAGACCCGGCGCACGCCATGGGTCGTCGCGGGCAGGAGCGCCGCGTCGCCACGAAACGAAGACGTTCGCGATGAACAGCACAACGCTGACCGCGATCAGGTAAGCGCCGATCGTCGCATACAGATTCAAGTCATCCCAGCCCATTCCGGCCGGATATGTATAGATGCGCCGCGGCATGCCCCAGGCGCCGAGGTGATGCATCGGAAAAAACGTGAGATTGAAGCCGATGAAGAACGTGGCGAAGTGCCAGCGGCCCAGTTTCTCGCTCAACCGCTTCCCGCTGAATTTGGGAAACCAGTAATACACCGCGCCGACGAGCGGAAACAGGCCGCCGCCGATGAGCACGTAATGCAGGTGCGCGACGACGAAGTAGCTGTCGTGCAGCTGCGTATCGAGCGGCGCTGAAGCGACTTCGACGCCGGTCAGGCCGCCGATGACGAATGTAACGAGAAAGCCAATGACGAACAGCAACGGCGTTGCGAACAATGGGCGGCCGGTGCCGATCGTGGCAATCCAGCAGAAGATCTGGATCGACGCGGGTACCGCGATCGCCATGCTCGCGGCCGTGTAGAAGCTGTTGCCGAGCGCTGGCAGCCCGGTGGCGAACATGTGGTGCACCCACAGGCCGAACGCGAAGAAGCCGGTGGCGACGAGCGCAAGCACCATCGCGGTATGGGCGAAGATCGGCCGACGCGAAAATGCCTCGACGATCGCCGAGATCATGCCGAGGGCCGGCAGAAACACGATATAGACCTCGGGGTGGCCGAAGAACCAAAACATGTGCTGAAAGAGCAGCGCGTCGCTGCCGCCGGCGACATCGAAAAAATGCGTGTGCACGAGGCGGTCGGCAATCAGAAAACTGCTCGCCAGCATGATCGCAGGCATCGCGAACACGACCATGAAGCTCGTGATCAGCATCGACCAGAGAAACAGCGGCATGCGCGCGAGTGTCATGCCGGGCGCGCGCGTCTTCAGGATCGTCGTGATCAATTCCACCGAAACGGCAAGCGCGGCGACTTCGGTGAACGTGATCATCTGCGCCCAGATGTCCGGGCCCTTGTTCGGCGAGTACTTCAGGCTCGCGAGCGGAACATACGAAAACCAACCTTGCGCGGGCCCGGCGCCCACGAGGAATGCGACATAAATCATGATGCCGCCGAACAGATACACCCAGTAGCTGAATGCATTCAGACGCGGGAACGCGATGTTGCGAGTGCCGCACATCAGCGGCACGACATAGATCGCGATTGCCTCCATGACTGGCACGGCGAACAGGAACATCATCGAAGTGCCATGCATCGTGAACAGCTGGTTGTAGCGTTCGGGGCCGACGAGATCGTTCTGCGCGTGCGCCAGTTGCGTGCGCATGGTCAGCGCAAGCAGGCCGCCGAACACGAAGAATACGAAGGCCGTGACCAAGTAACGCAGGCCGATGCGTTTGTGATCGACCGTCGAGAGCCAACCCCGCAGACCTGGCTGGTCCGACCAGGTGCGCAGCAGGTCTGCGGAACCGTCGGCGAAGTGGGCTGGCGCCGGCATGCTCACTCCAGCGCGAGAAGGTAAGCGACGAGTGCGTCGCGCTGCGCAGGTTCCAGCGCAATGGTCGGCATCAGCGTGCCGGGTTTGTGGCGCTGCGGGTCGCTTATCCAGGCATCGAGCGATGGCGCGTCGAGCGGCAACGCTCCGGCGGCGAGTGTCGCTCGCGACGCCAGGTGCGTCAGATCCGGGCCCTGTTCCGATCCTGCGTACGTGCCACGTACGCTGTGGCACGACGCGCATTGCGCCGACGCGAACACTTGCGCGCCTTCGATCGCCGGCCGCGCCGCGGGAACCATTGCCGTTTGTGCCTGGCGGCTGCGCCAGCGCGCGAAGTCCGCATCATTTTCGACGACGACAACGAGACCCATTTTCGCGTGTTGCAGCCCACAGAACTCCGCGCACGTGCCGCGAAACGTGCCGGTTTGCCTCGGTGTCACTTCGAGCGTGTTGAGCCGGCCCGGAATCATGTCGCGCTTGCCGGCCAGTTGCGGCACCCAAAAACTGTGGATCACGTCGTCGGAAAGCAATTCGATGTGCGCCGTGCGCGCGACCGGCAGATGCAATTCGTTGGCGGTGATGAAACTGCGCTGCGGATCGGCATCGCGGTATTCGATGCGCCACCACCATTGCCGGCCGTTGATGCGGATGGTGAGATCGGCCGGCGCGGCCGACAGCAACTGGCGGTCGACCAGAAAACTCGCCAACGTCAGCACCACGATTCCGGCCGCGGTCAGCACGATCCAGCCGCGAAACGCCAATTGCAGCGAGCGCTCGGACCCCCGCGTGCGCGGGCGGGTGCGTGCGCGCCACGCGCGCCAGAGCAGTGCGAGCACGCCGGCGACGACGAGTGCGTACATGAGGCCGCACACCCAGTGCATCAGGCTCAGCAGCCAGTCGATCGCGATGGCCTGGTCGCCGGTCGGCCACAGCATCGACTGGGCATCCGGGTGATCTATCGGCGCGATCGAGGGGCTGAGCATCCGTGCTCCGATCCGCTCACACGGAATCGTCCCAAGGTTCGATTACGCTGTACTTGAGCAGCCAGCCGGCTTGTTCGTCGACGCCGTGGAACAACACATGCGCGTGCGGCGGCACCGGCGCTGCCGCGGAATAAACTTCGCGGATCGACGCGTGTGCGCGACGCATGCCCGGGTCGGACTTGAACGCTTCGATGGCGCCGATCTCGGCGGGACTTGCGCCGCCGATGCGCCAGGATTGCTCGAGCACGCCCGAGACGAAATGGCCGTCGCGATCGAGGCCCTGCAGCACGTCGTAGTTGCGCCGCGAAGCGAAGAATTCCGGAAACGCCTGGCCGACGGCGCTGTCGTAAGTCGCGGCCTGGCGGATTGCGACTTTCACGTTCTCCGGCACATCGAGCCGCAGCAAGTCGGCGAGGTTGCCGCGCACGATGTGCAAATCCGAACCGCCATACACGTCATGACCGCGATGATTGCGCGTGACGCATTGCAAGCCGTAATAGGCGATGCGCAATCCAGCGGCGGCGACTTCACCGATGCTGTAGGTCTGCGCGAGCTCGTAATTCTGCTCGACGACGGCGCCGTGTTCGTGCAGTTCGCCCGCATCGAGTTGCTCGACGACTTCGTCGAGCTCGTTTTCGTGGCCTGCAACCCACTGGCCGCCGCCGCCGATGCCGCGCGCACCTTTGATGCGCACGCGTCCGCGGCGCAGCAAGCTCAAGGCCGCGCGCCGCAGGTCCGCCGCGCTGAATGCGGAATAGCCCGGCAACACGACGCCGCGCAGATGTTCGGCGAGATGATGCGACCACGCTTCCGGTACGTGCGCATCGGGATCGATCGCGGCATGCGTGATCGCTTTGGTGGCGACGAAGTAGTCCGGCACCACGCCGCCGTACAGGTCGCCTTCATCGCGGATGCCGAGCTGTTTGGATTGCTCGCGCAGCAGCGTGTGCTGCGGCACGAAATAGATGTGACCCGAGCGGTGCTGGTCGGGGTCGTAGTCGCCGGCAAAATCATAGCCGAGCAGCGTGGCGAGCTGCTTGGCCATGGCGGCACGCGCGATCCGCTCGTGCCCAGGCCGGCTGCCGGGCGCGGGAAGCGTGACGACGCAGTGCTCATGCATGCACGAGACAACGCAAGGAAGGTGCCACGCACATGCAGCCATTCAATTCACGTTGGGAATTCTCGTCGGCGCCGCTGCGACCAGCTTGCGAGTTGTGCGTAGCGTTCCAGATATTCGGAAGTCGTGCGCGCCAGCGGAAAACGCGTGCGCGCGGCCTCGCGGCAGGCGCGCGGATCGATGCGCTCGAGCGAGGCGATTGCCTGTGCCATCTCGGCGGCGCCGTCGACCAGATATCCCGTGACGCCGTGCTGCACGATGTCGACGAGCGCGCCGCTGCGATAGGCGATGACCGGCGTGGCGGCGGCGAGCGCTTCCATCGCCACGAGCGACGAAGTTTCCTCGACACGGCTCGGAATCAGCACGCAACGTGCGGCGGCGAGCAGGCGGCGTTTGCGGGCGCCGTCGATCGCGCCGATCCAGCGCCGCGCCGGATCCAGCCGCGGCTGAATCTCCTCGCGGAAATAGCGGCGATGTTCGGGCCAGGGAAACACGTTGCCCGCCAGCAGCAGCGGCATGCCGGCGCTTTTTGCTGCGTCGATCGCATCGTGAAATCCTTTCTCGCGGCACACGCGGCCGAGCATCAACGCGTAGCGGCGCTTGCTCAATCGCGGAAAACAATTCACGTCCACGCCATTCTCGATCGGAGCGAGCAGGGTCACGTCCGCCGGCGCACGGCGCGCCTGATCCGCCGAAACCGGCTGCAGCCAGGTATGCGGACGTGTCACGCGTAGCGCGCCGCGTTCGTACCAGGCCAGCGGCAGATGCAGGCTGACCAGCGCCGGCGGACCATAGCCCGGCAGGTAGGCGTTGTAGTCGGCGTCGTGGAAATGCATGACGTCGATGTCGTGATGCGCAAGCACGTTGTCGATTTCCGCGCGCACCTGCCGATGCACGCGCGGCCTGGCAAGTTCGTCTTGCGAGCCGAGGTGTGTTATCGGTACCAGTTGCCCGGCGATGCGCGAACCACTCGCGGCGACAACGATCGAGCGGTGCCCGTTGGCCACGAGCGCGCGATCGAGCTGCGCAACCACCTGTTCGGCGCCGCCGACCGGGTCATGCGTGACCGGCGCGAAGGGGTAGGCGACGTTGAGGACCGTAAGGCTCAGAACGTTCCCCGCAATTCGAATTCACTCATTGCCGCGGCAGCGCGCGTGTGCCAGATCGCCGTGCCGATCTGGAAATCCAGGCGATCGTAGAACGCCGAACCCGGCGGTGCGCGACGCGTGAAGTCGTAGGCGGGCGCGGCTCGGTAACGTTCGCGTTCGGTCGGAAAATTTGCCAGGAAATCGCGCTGGCTGCCAAAGCAGGCCAGCGCGCGCCGCTTGCGCTCGCTTTCGCCACGAGTGAGATTTGCCGTGTGTTCGATCTGACGCGGATCGCTCCAGAACTGGCCGAACACCGCGTCCTCGTTGCGCAGGTGATAGCCGGCAAACTCGATGATCTGCGGCACGTGCAGGCAGCGCCTGCGACGCAATGCGCAAGCGGCGTGCACGCAGAATGCCGCGGCGTCGTGGTCCGGATGGCCATGTTCGTACGCGTGCGTGATCACGGCGCTGACGTCGCCGAGATCGTCGCTGAACTGCTGGATCAGGCTCAGCAGATGCGCGCTGACTTCCTGATCGGCGCAGCCGTATGCGCGCAAGCTGCGCGGTTTCGCGCCGAGCACGCGCAACGCCGCATCGAGCTCCCGCCGGCGCGCTTGCGCATACTCGCAGCGTTCGGAAAAACCGGCACGTGCGGCATCGCGCATGTCGCGCGGCGCGCCATCGCTCAAGTGGATCAGGCGCCAGTCGTGCAATTTGTCGAGCCGCGCGCCGAGGCCGAGCGTCTCATCGTCCGGATGGGCAACGATCACCGCGACCGGTTCGGTGATCGCGATACCCGCGGCGAGTTGCGCGGACAGCGCTCGCGTTTCAATCCGCCGCGATGCGTCCGTAGCCAGGTTATGCGAATTTGGATTGAGCATCGAAGTCCTCCTGTGTCTCCTGTGCAGATCGCGCAAGCGCGTTGCGCACGCGTGTTACGACGCCGGACCAGTCGCCAGGCTGGCTTTGCCGGAACAGGCGCATGGTTGGATACCACGGTGTGTCGTCGCGCCCGACCATCCAGCGCCAATCGCAAGGCGTGGGCAGCAGCAGCCATGTCGGCAGCCCGAGCGCACCGGCCAAATGCGCGACCGCGGTGTCGACCGAGATGACGAGATCCAGATCAAGCATGCGCTGCGCCTGCTCGTACAGATCGGCACAAGCCAGATCGATTGCCGGCAGCGGGCAGCCGCGCGCGGTAAATTGCAACGAGGCCCAATGGACCTCGTGCAAGCTGCACAACGGCGCAAGCAAGCGCGCGGGAATGGATCGCGACGAGTCCCAACCGCCGGCACGCCAGGCGATGCCGACACGTCGGCGACCGCGAATCGGTCGTCGGGCGCGGGACGCCACGCGCAGATACGGCACGCGCGCTGGAATCGATTCCGCGCGCAAGCGCAGGATGTGCGGCAACTCCATGAGTTCGATATCGGCATCGCGCGCGATCTGCGGCGCAGCATCGTGCAGCGTTTCGACGCGGTCGACGCCGGGGATTGCGTGCAGCAAGCCGAGCAACTGCGGTTGCGCCCAGAGGATCACCTCGTGTGCTCGCGCGCGCAGCTGCGGCAGCAGGCGCACGAACTGGATCGTGTCGCCGAGACCGTGATAGCAATGCACGAGTACGCGCTTGCCTTCGAGCGGTCGGCCGTCCCACAGCTGCTGCAAATGCCGAGGCCGCGCGAAATTTTCCTCGCGGCTGTCCTGCCGCTGCGCCAACACGCGATCGCAGATCGCCCAGGCGCTGTCGAAATCGCCGTGGCGCATCGCCTGCATCCACGCGTCCATCGTCACTGCAGCGGGAAAGGCGCGCCGAAGCCGCTGCTCGGCAGGTGCAGATGCGCGGCCATCGCCGCACCGATATCGGCGAAACTTTCGCGACGCCCGAGCTCGCCACGAGCGATGCGCGGCCCGAATGCGAGCAACGGGATGCATTCGCGCGTGTGATCGCTGCCGGGCCAGGTCGGGTCGCAGCCATGATCGCCGGTGACGACGGCGACGTCGTCTGCGCGCAGTGTGGCGAGAAATTCCGGCATGCGCGCGTCGAATTCCTCGAGCGCCGCGGCGTAACCGGCCACGTCGCGCCGGTGTCCGTACAGCGTGTCGAAATCGACGAAGTTGGCGAACAGCAAACCACCGTCGCTCAGGTGTCGCGACGCGTCGATCACATCGTCGAACACATGCTCGTTGTCGCCGGAATGCAATTCGCGGCCGGTCGCGGCGTGGCAGAACAGATCGCCGATCTTGCCGACCGAAACGATCTCGCGGCCGGCGGCGGCGGCGGCGTGCAGCAGGGTCTGCGGCGGTGGCGCGATGCCGTAATCGCGGCGGTTCGCCGTGCGCGTGAAGCCATGGCGCGCGTCGCCGGTGAACGGTCGAGCGATGACGCGGCCGATGCGCAGCGGCGTCAGGAGTTCGCGCGCGAGTTCGCACAGGCCGTACAGACGCAGCAGGCCGAACGCATCTTCGTGTGCGGCAATCTGGAACACGCTGTCGGCCGAGGTGTAGCAAATCGGCCGGCCGCTGCGCAGGTGTTCAGCGCCGAGTTCGGCGATGATCTGCGTGCCCGAAGCGTGACACGCGCCGAGAACGCCGGTGATACCGCCCTGGGCACACAGTGCTTCGATCAGCCATTGCGGGAAGCACGGCACGACGCGCGGGAAGTAGCCCCAGTCCAGTGCGACCGGGATGCCGGCGATTTCCCAATGTCCGGTTTGCGAATCCTTGCCTCTGGATTGCTCGGCGGCGCAGCCGGCATAACCGCGCTGCCAATGTTCGATTTCAAGCCCGGCCGGAACGCTTCCGGTGGCGCTGCGGCACGCCGCGCCGAGTCCGAGCGCCGCCAAGTGCGGCAGCCGCAACTTGCCCTCGCGGGCACCCGAGGCGTCGGCCTCGGACGCTGCGCAGCGTTGTGCGATATGGCCGAGCGTGTCGGCGCCACTGTCGCCATAGTTCGCGGCATCCGGCGCGCCGCCGACGCCAAGCGAATCGAGCACGAGGATGAACGCGCGGCTCACGTGGCGTGCTCCGCGCTGGCGATCGGTCGGTGCTGCACAGCGGACACACGCGGTGCGTAACGCCGCACCATCTGCGCACAGAATTCCGCGTAGCGCTCGGGCTCGCGCGGCGCGCTGGTGTGATGCGGCGCAAGCCCCAGATGTTCGGGCGTGAAACAGAATGTCGCGGTCACGTCGAATTCGGCGAGCGCCTGCATCTGCCGATCGAACCAGGCTAATGCCTGTGGACGGAAGCTGTCGGACCACGACAGACCCGTGCGCAGGTGGCGCACACCGAGCCGGCGCAACCAGCGCACGGCGTCATCGAGCCGGTGGTCTTCAAAATGGAACCATTGGCAAATGCCGAGTTGCGGCGTCAGCTCGGCAAAGTCGGCCAGCGCGACTTTCGGCGTGCCGTCTTCGCGCAGCAGGCCCATATGGAAATGCCGGTAGTACGATGACCCTTCCGCTTCCTTGTGACGCGTGGTCGCTTCCCAGGCGCGTGGCAAGTCATACAAGCTGTACCAGTGAATGCGCGGCGCGCGTCCGGACAGCAGCTGCGCGGTGCGACGCAGGCCCCACGCCTGCACCTCGTCAGCGCCAAAACTCGACACGCCGACTTCACTGACCCATACCGGCAATGTCGTGAGCGCGCGGATTTCGGCGAGCTTCTGCGGCCACTCGTCGATCTGCCAGAGGTTCCAGTCGAGCGGGAATCCGTGCACGGCGAGCGCATCGACATGATCGAGCACGCCGTGCGACTGCATGTTGCGAATGAATGCCGGATCGATCGGTGAAATGCCGCCGAGCACGCGCGTGAGTTGCGGGTTCTCGGCCTGGATCGCCGCGCCGGCGAGCGTGGCCATGCGCGCGAACTTTGACCAGTCCGGGTCGATTTGCGGATCCCAGTGCGATTTGTTGTTCGGCTCGTTCCAGAGCATCACGGCTTCGATCATGGCTGCGCCCCGGAAAGCAACGCAGTTGGCGCCGTGTGCGCGTCGGCGCGCATGCCACCGCCATCGGCCGCGAGCAGACGCATGGCTTCGCGATAGCCATCGAGCGTGCCCACGTCTAGATAAGTCTGACCGGCTTTGCGCGCCAGCGCGCGTCCGCCGCGCGCGAGCCAGGCGTTGACGAGCGTGCCGATGTATTCGTCGTGCGGCTCGCGCGCGAGCCACAGGTCGTGCAACTCGTGCAGTACGCGTGCCGGCATTTTGAACGCGCCCCAGATCCAGTTGGTGCCGGGGTTTTCCTGTTTCACCCGGATCTCGATCATGCGTTCGCCGTCCACCGTGACGGCATCGAATAATTGCGGCTGATCGACCGGAAACAGCAGGAATGAGAGCTGATCATTCGGCAACGATGAGAGCGCATCGGCCGGAAACCAGATCGTGTCGGGCAGGCCGACGGCGACGGTCTCGTCGCGGCTGATCAGCGGCAACGCGCGGAAGATCGCATCGCACAGACCGGCCGGTTCGGATTGCACCGCATAGACGATGTCGGCGCCGCCGTAACTCGCGCCGAAATATTCGAGGATGTCCGACTTGCCCGAGCCGATCACGAAGCACAGTTTGTCGGCACCGCTGCGGGTCAGGCGCTCGACGAGGTATTCGGCCACCGCGCATGGGCGGCGGGCATCGCCGCGCTCGCGGCCGCCGACCGGCAACAGCTCCTTGGAAAAGGCCAGCGGCTGGATGCGGCTGCCGCGTCCGGCGGCGGGAATCACGCCCCACATGCGCCGACTCCCTGGAGCGGGTTGGGCTGAGTCGACGTCTGCGCGTGCGGGTGCGCGATCGTGCTTTCCTCCAGCAACGCGACCAATCGTTGCGCGCGGTGCATCGAGGTGTGTTCGTCGAGCGTGCGCTCGCGTGCCGCCGCTCCGACGGCTCGCAGCGTGGCATCCTCCATCGCCAACGCGGCCAGTGTGTCCTGCGCGGTGCGCGCGACGAGGATTTCCGCATGCGGCCGGTAAAAGGCATCGAGTCCGGCCCACTCGTCGCTGAGGATCGCGACGCCGCACGCGGCCGCTTCGAACAGGCGTCCGGACGGACAAAAGCCGAGCCGCGACATGTGTGCGCGCGTGACGTTGAGCGTAAGGCGCGACGAGCACAGGAATGCGGCGTGCTCGTGCGGCGGCAGATGGCGGTCGAAGTATACGTTTGCACTCCACGGGAAATCGTGCGGATATTGCGCGCCGGCCATGCGAAACCTGCGCTGCGGACACAAGCGCGCCGGCAGCACGAAGAGTTCCTCGAGGATGCGCTGGCGATCCGGCGCAAAGGTGCCGAGCCACGACAGGTCGGCGGCGAAGCGGTCCTGCGCGGGCACCGGCCGATGCACATCGGGATCGACGTGCCCGTACAGCGCCTCGACCCGGCGCGCGCCGAGTCTGTCGCGCAACATGCCCAGTGCCGCGCCGCCGGTGTAGCTCAGCACCAGATCAAAATCGCGCAAGCCGTCTGCGCCGATGTAGGGAACCGGTTCCCCCTGTTCCAGGCGCGCCAGCGTCACCGGCGTGTCCAGATCGTAGAACACGGTGAGCGGGCGCTGTGCGCCGAGCATTGCACTGCGTGCCGATAATGCATCGGCGCAGTACGAAGTGACGATCGCCGCGTCGGCTTCGGCCAGTTCGCGCTGCGCCCGCGCGCGCACGTCGTCCCAACTCGAGTAGAACACGAGCTCGCCGCAGGGCAGCGTGAGCCAGTCGCGCGTTTGCGCGTAGTACGGCACATCGCGCTCGAAGAACACGACGTCATGGCCGAGCTGCGCGAGCGCTTTGCACAGGCCTCGCCACAACGTTGCATGGCCGTTGCCCCAGGAAGAACTGATCGTAAGGCCGAAGATGACGATTTTCATGCGGCGGCAATCTCCTCGTTGGCGCAGTAGAAGCGGGTGCCGTGATGCCACAGCACATGCATCGACGCCGGCGCGACGTCGAGCTGCGTATAACTTTGTGCGGGCAGTCCGCGCGCGCGCAGCAGCAGTGCGCGTACGACTTCCGCATGCGTGACGATGACGAGCGTGCGCCCGCTGAATTGGCTCGCCAGACGTTGCAGGCAATCCATCGCGCGGTCACGAACTGCTGCAATCGTGTCGCCCGCGGGCGTCGACGCCACGTCCCGCCGCTCGTTCCAGCATCGCCATTCCGGATCCTGCGCGAGCGCGGCAAACGATTGCCCGGACCAGCTGCCGAAATCGATTTCGTCCAGCTCGCTGACGATGCGCATTGCGCAGTCGACGCGCTGAGCGATGGCTGCGCCGGTCTGCGCGGCGCGCCGCCGCGGACTGCTGGCGACCAGCGCAACGCGTTCGCGCGCGATGCGGGCAGCCAACTCGCGCGCCTGCGCGCGTCCGCGCACGTCGAGCGGCGCGTCGATCGCGCGTCCGAGCAAGGTATCGTCAGTCCGCGCGCACGTCGCGTGCCGAACGAGCACGAATCGAGTAGTCATGTTCCACCTGGCCTCGATCGGCCGGCACACGGCGCAAAGGGATGGGTTCGCCCGCGGCGCCGTGCAGACGAATGAATTCCAGCGTCAGTTCGCGGGCGAGATGATCCGGGAACTGCTGCGGCGGAGATTTCATGAAATAGCTCGCCGGACCGACCAGCGCACCTCCGAGCTTCTTGTCGAGCGCCAACTTGGCGCAGCGCACCGCATCGATGACGACTCCGGCCGAATTCGGCGAATCCCAGACTTCGAGCTTGACCTCGATGTTCAGCGGCGTGCCGCCGAACCCGGTCCCTTCCAGGCGTATGTATGCCCATTTGCGATCGGTCAGCCACGACACGTGATCGCTCGGGCCGACATGAATGTTTTCCTCGGCCACTTCGACCTGGCTGGTCACCGAACGCGTCTTCGACAGCTTCTTCGAAGCCAGGCGTTCGCGTTCAAGCATGTTCTTGAAATCGGAGTTGCCGCCGAAATTGAGCTGATAGGTGTGGTCCAGCGACACTCCGCGCTCGCGCATGAGGCTCGCCAGCACGCGATGCAGAATCGTGGCACCGACCTGGCTCTTGACGTCGTCGCCAAGCAGCGGCAGGCGCGCCTGTTCGAAGCGGCGGCGCCACAACGCGTCGGAGGCGATGAACACCGGTATGCAGTTGACGAACGCGCAGCCGGCTTCGAGTGCGCGCAGCGCGTACCATTCGGTAGCGCGTTGCGAACCGACCGGCAGATACGAGACGAGGATTTCCGTGCCGGTGCGCTTCAAGATCGCGGCGACGTCGTCTGCTGCTTGCGGTGATTCGGGGATGTCATCGCGTAGATACGCGCCGATGCCATCGAGCGTCGGGCCGCGTGCGACCGTTACGCCTGTCGGCGCGATGTCGGCGAACACTCGCGTGTTGTTCGGTGCGCAGCGCAACGCGTCGGCAAGATCGCGGCCGACCTTGCCGGCGTGGATGTCGAACGCCGAAACGATTTCGATGTCGCGCACGCGATAAGGCCCTACCGACGCATGCATCAACCCGGGCACCGGCTCCTCGTCGCCCGCGTCACGATAATACGTGAGCCCCTGCACGAGCGAGGAGGCGCAATTGCCGGCACCTACGATGCCGACGCGCACGGTTCTGGAATTCATTCGCTCTCCTTGCGATAGCGACCGATGTGTCCGAATGCGGGCAAAGATGCATTTACTATGCAAGCTCGTCGGAGCGGGAAATTTTGCGAGCAGGCCGGCGCTTTCGTTCGTGCGTCAGGTAACAAATCGCCAGCGCACGTATATTTTTTTCGGGCAAAAACGTTTGCGCGATGGCGGCCGCGGGCTTGCGAAATACCGGCATGGACGACAGCACCAGTCGTGACGAGCGAAATACCCGATGACATCGCCCTGGAAATTGATATTGCACTGGCCGTTCCGAGGGGTCGGTCGACATTGAAAGCGTGGCCTTGTTTGCGGCATCGGTCGACATTGAACGCAGTGCAGCGACAGAGTAGCCTGCAGCGACCATGGAAAAGGAGGTCGCTGCTATGCCACAGAATCTGATTCAGCACATCGAATGGACCACGCGCGATGCGCAGCGCCTGCGCGAGTTTTACGGCCGCATCTTCGACTGGAAGTTTCGCGAGGCGATGCCGAACTACACGTTGATCGAAGGCTTGGGCGGAATTTTCGATGCGCCCGATCCGCAGATGCCGATCGTGATCACGCCATACGTCAACGTGCGCGATCTGGGAGAGACGGAAGCCAAAGTCACGACGGCCGGCGGCCGGATCCACAAGTCGCGACAGGAAGTACCCGGCATGGGCTGGTTTACGCTGTTTTCGGATCCCGACGGCAACGTGATCGGCCTGTGGCAAGCCATGCAGCAAACGCCAGCCAGGATGCCGGCGCGCAAGAAAGCAGCAAAGAAGTCCGCGCGTAAAGCAGCGGCGAAGAAAGGAGCGGCAAAGAAAGCTGCGACGAAGAAAGTCGCGAAAAAAGCCGCCAAAAAGAGCGCACGCAGACGGCGCTGAATCGATCCGCAACCCGCGGCGCCGGCTGAATGCCGGCACCGCGATGGCAAAGATCGTGCTCGGCATCCGGCATGAGCACGCAACCGACAGGGTTACGCCAGGGTCGCCGCGCCGGGCACGCCACGCGCATCGCCGGACGCCAAGGCAGCGGTGGCGCGTTTCGTCGCACCACGACGCTACTGCGGTTCGCGCTGAAATACCGGCATCTCATCAGCGCCGCTGACACGCGCGAACGCGAGAGCGCAGAAGATGCCGCGGCATTCGCGCACGATATCGAGGCGCTCGGCCCGGCCTTCATCAAGATCGGTCAAGCCTTGTCGATTCGCCCGGATCTGCTCCCGCCGGCCTATTCCAAGGCGCTGGAGCAATTGCAGGACGATATCGACCGCGTGTCGTTCGAAACGATTCGCGCGACGATCGAAACCGACCTCGGCGTGCGCCTGGATCGCGCATTCGAAACGTTCGACCCGGAACCGCTTGCCGCTGCATCGCTGGCACAGGTACATGCCGCCACGTTGCGTGGTGGCCGCGCCGTCGCCGTGAAGGTGCAGCGCCCGCGCATCCGCGAGGACATTCGCGCCGATCTTGCCGTGCTCTCGCGGCTGGCGCGCGCGGTGGACAGTTTCACGGAGCAGGGCCGCCGCGTGCTGTTCGAGCAATGGATCGCGGAGATGTCCGACACGCTCGCGGAAGAACTCGATTATCGCCGCGAGGCCGACAACCTGCGCGCGTTCCGCGGACATCTGCTCGCGTATCAGACGCTGCAGGTGCCGGCGCCGATCGACGATTACACGCGCGGCCGCGTGCTCACGATGGAACGCATCGAAGGCACCAAGGTCGGTACGGCGATCAACCTGCGCCGGCTCGAACAACCGCTCGGGGATTATGCGAAGGATCTGTTGCGTGCCTATCTCGACCAGATTTTCGTGAACGGACTCGTGCACGCCGACCCGCATCCTGGCAACGTCATGCTCACGCAGAGCGGCCTCGCTCTTGTGGACCTCGGGATGGTCGCGCGACTGAGTCCACGCACGCGCGATGCGCTGTTCTGCCTGTTCGGCGCAGCGATCGAAGGCGAGGGCGACGAAGTCGCGCGCCAGACGATCGAACTCGGCGAGCGGTTTGAGTTCTTTGATGAGGCGCGCTGGCTGCGCTTGTGCAACCGGCTTATCACGCGTTTCGCGACGCAAAACGAACGCACCGGTTTCGGCGCTGGCGCGCTGCTGATCGAGCTGACGCGGCAAAGTGTCGCCGCCGGATTGCGGCCGTCGGCGGAAATCGCCTTGCTCGGCCGCACCCTGCTCGCGCTCGAAGGCGTCGCCGCGCTGCTGTGTCCGGAGCTTGACGCGCGCGATGTCGTGCGCGAGCACCTCGCGTCGATTGCGGCGCGGCGAATCGCGCAACAAACGTCCTTGCATGCAATCAGTCGCGAGCTGGTCGATGTCGCCGCATTGGCGCGTGAGCTGCCGCGCCAGTCGCGCGCACTGCTCGATACGCTTGCGCGCAATCGCCTGCGCGTGCGCATTGCGGGACTCGAGGAGTCGCGCCTGCTCGAGAACCTGGGCAAGATCGCCAACCGCATCTCCACCGGACTCATTTCCGCGGCGCTGCTGATCAGCGCAGTACTCGCATTGCGCATTCCCGCCGGACCGCAGTTGCTCGGTTATCCGGCGCTGGCGCTCGTGTTGTTCGTACTCGCATTCGTGCTCGCCGTTGGCATCGTCATCAGCGCGCTGATTTCGGACCGCCGCGTTTCTCGCTACCGCACGCGGCGTCGTTGAAATCGAGCGACGCCCGCAATCTGCGCACTGGCCAGTGCGCGAAACGATGCCCTCTGCTCTTGAGAATTCCGTTCCAGTACGCGAAGCTGCGAGCAGTGCAGCTGAGATTTCCGGAGTAACTCATGATCGGGCGAGTGCCGCCGCTCGTTGCCGGTCGCCGGCGATTCGTCCAGGGACTCGCGCTCGGCGGTCTCGCCGCGGTGGTTGGCCTGCGCGGCCGCGCGTCGTGGGCGGGGTCCGGTGTTACCACGGTACCCGAGTTGTCGGGTAGCGAATTCGATCTGGAAATTTCCGAGTTGCCGGTCAACTTCACTGGCTCGCCGCGTGTCGCCACCGCGATCAACGGTTCGTTGCCCGGTCCGATCCTGCGCTGGCGCGAAGGCACTGAGGTCACGTTGCGCGTGAGCAATCGCTTGCGTGTGCAGACCTCGCTGCATTGGCACGGCATCCTGGTGCCGGCCAACATGGACGGCGTGCCGGGTTTCAGTTTTCCCGGCATCGCTCCGGGCGAAACTTTCGTGTATCGATTTCCGGTGAAGCAAAGCGGCACCTATTGGTACCACTCGCATTCGAAGTTTCAGGAACAAACCGGCGTGTTCGCGCCGTTGATCATCGATCCGGTCGGGCCGGATCCCATTCGTTCCGATCGCGAGCACGTGGTGATGCTCAACGATTGGACCGACCAGGATCCCGACGTCATTTATTCCACGCTCAAGCGCCAGAGTGACTTCTTCAATTTCGCGCAACCCACGGCGCCGGAATTTTTTCGCGACGTGGGCTCGATCGGCATGCAGCAGGCGCTGGCAAAACGCAGGATGTGGAACCGGATGCGCATGCTGCCGACGGATTTGTCGGATGTCTCCGCTGCCACCTACACGTATCTCATGAACGGCACGACGCCGGCCCAGAACTGGACCGGGCTGTTCCGACCCGGCGAGCGCGTGCGCCTGCGCTTCATCAATGGCTCGGCATCGACGTTGTTCGACGTACGCATTCCGGGTTTGACACTCACCGTTGTCGCCGCCGACGGGCAGGCCGTCGATCCCGTCGATGTCGACGAATTCCGCATCGCTGTCGCCGAAACCTACGACGTGATGGTGCAGCCGCAAGCGGATCAGGCGTTCACGATCTTTGCACAAGCGATGGATCGTTCCGGCTTTGCGCGCGGCACGCTCGCGCCGCGCCCCGGCATGCAAGCGGACGTGCCGCGCGTGGATGCGCGTCCGTGGCTGAGCGTGGTCGACATGATGGGCTCGATGGCGATGGACCACATGCAACACGGCGAAACCCAGCACGAGAGCGGGGAGGGCATGTCGCATGAGACCATGCAAGGCATGCAACACGGCATGCACGGCATGGATCACTCGGCCATGCCGGGCATGCTCCGAGGCGCAGGCAAAGATACGGAGACGCCACAGGTGCGACACGCGCGCACCGAGTACGGCTATGCCACGGACATGCGCGTTGACACGCCGCGCACGAATCTCGACGATCCGGGCGTTGGTTTACGCGACAACAACCGGCGCGTGCTCACCTACGCCGATCTGCACACGCTTGGCGGTTCACTGTACAAAACGCCGCCGCAACGCGAAATCGAATTGCACCTGACCGGCAACATGGAACGGTTCGTGTGGTCGTTCGACGGCCAGAAATTCTCCGACGCGCGGCCAGTGCATTTCCGCTACGGCGAACGCCTGCGCATCGTGCTCGTCAACGACACGATGATGACGCACCCAATCCATCTGCACGGCATGTGGAGCGAGGTGGAGAGCGCCGGCGGCGAGTTTCAGGTGCGCAAGCACACCGTGAATGTGCAGCCGGCGCAGCGTGTCACGTATCTCGTCAACGCCGATGCGCCCGGGCACTGGGCGTATCACTGCCATCTGCTCTATCACATGGAAGCGGGCATGTTTCGCGAAGTGGTGGTTGCTTGAAATACCGTCCACTACCTCGCAAAAGATTGAACACAGCGGGGGCAGGGTGGCTGGCGGTCGCCGCGATCGGCACGGCGACCGCAGCGGCGCAGCAACAACCACCGCCCGATGCACCGCCGGTCACCACACAATCGGAAGAATCCGTGGTGCACGACATGAACAATATGGACACGTCGTCCATGCAAGGTGGAAAGCCGCCGCCGCAGGCGCGCGATCCGGATTATTCGGAAGGCCGACCCATGAGCACGTTGCCGGGCATGTCCGATTCGATGAATGACGATGCTCGATTCGGCAAGGTGCTGATCGATCAGTTGGACTACGTGCACGACGCCGAGGCGAATGGCGTCGCGATCGACGCGCAGGCGTATTACGGCGGCGACGTCAACAAGCTCTGGTTCAAGCTCGATGGCGAACGCACGGGCGGACACCTGCGCGATACCCGCAGCGAACTGCTGTGGGATCACGCCGCGAGTGCGTTCTGGGATTCGCAGATCGGTGTGCGTCACGATTTCGGCGACGGCCCGAGCCGCACGTGGGCGGCGTTCGGAATCCAGGGTTTGTCGCCGTATTGGTTCGACGTCGAAGCGACGGCTTATGTCGGGCAGTCGGGTCGCACCGCTGCGCGCGTGGAAGCCGAATATGACGTCATGCTGACGCAGCGACTGATCTTCACGCCCGATCTCGAGATCAACGCGTACGGCAAGACCGATGCCGCGCGGCGCATCGGCGCGGGCCTGTCCAATATCGAATTGGGATTGCGCCTGCGCTATGAGATCTCGCGACAATTCGCCCCGTACATCGGTCTCGACTGGAACCGTCGAGTCGGGAAAACCGCTGATCTGGTGCGCGAGGCGGGCGAGCCGGCATTCGATCACGCAATCGTTGCGGGCGTGCGTGTCTGGTTTTGAGGATATCGCTTTCGGGTTATCGGCAATGGCGCACTCGTGGGCTGAGCTGACGAGGCGAGCGCCGAACAATTAAGAGCGCATGCTGCGTTTCCGCGGCTATGTATACATGTGTGTTACTCGGGCCGGGCGATGAAGGCGAAGCACACCGTATGGGCATTGCCGTTTACAGCGTCATAGCCAAGCTGAACGAGCTCGCGCACGTTTCCGCGCTACTGAAATCACCATGACGTTCGTGGGGTGTATTCGTTCCTCACGGCTGCTAGTATTCGATCAGGGGAGCTGCAGCTAGCGGCTTGGTTTCGACAGGGGGTTACACGATGCGCGCATTCCGTTCTTTCCTCGGTGGGAGCGGCCGTCGCCTATTTGGCGCGATCTCGGCGCTTGGATTGGCACTCGCTGCTCCCGTTGAGGCTTCGACGCTGGATCCTTCCGGGAACCTCGATACGGCTTTCGCGACCACCGGCAAGGCGCAGTTCAACTACAAGACCGTGACCGTAGCCTCCGACGCCCGCGCGATCATCCAGCAGGCGGGCGGCAAGGTGGTCATCGGCGGCGGTTCGAACAACGGCGTCTTCAAGGATTACCTTGTTTTCCGGATGAATCCGAACGGCACGCTCGATCCTTCGTTCGGCGCCGCTTCGTTCGGGTTAGCTGGCGTCACGATCGTCGACATGAGTTTCGACGATCACATCAATGCGCTCGCGCAAAATTCCGATGGCAGCCGTTTCTGCGGCGGAGGCATCAGCAACTGGGACTTCGGCGTCGCGTGCTTCACGCATGACGGCATTCTGGACACCAACTTCAACAAGAACGGGGCCTCGCCGGGGACTTTCAAGTCGAATGCGCCGGGATCGGGAGGCGGTGGCCGCATTCTCGGCATGATGTTTGATCGCAGCGATCGCCTCGTTGCAATCGGTTACGCGCCGGGTCCCAGCACTCGCGACGTGTTCCTGCACCGCTTCAATACCGACGGCACGGACGACAACTCGTTCGGGACTAACGGTTGGGTGAGAATCGACGTCAATGGAGGTTCGGATCGAGGATTCGACGTCGCCGTGCTCAAGGGCGCTACCGTGGCAACGGACCAGCTCGTAGCCGTCGGCACGAACGGGACCAGTCCGTTCATTGCCATCCTCAACGCGAACGGTTCGCTCGACACTTCGTCGCACACGCTTACCAGCACGAGCGGCATTTTCAATCCCGCCGTGAAACCGCAGGGCCAGAGTATCTTCGAAGGTGTTGCGGTCGATTCGAGCAAGAACATCTATGTGACGGGGCAGGGCCCGAGCGGCGGGTTCTACGTCGAGAAATACGATCTCGGTCATGCGGCGGCGACCGCGCAGACGAGCAATCTCGGCACGACCGGGGGCGATGTCGGCTTCCGCGTGCGCGTTGCGACCGTGAGCGGCAACGAGCGCGTATACGCCAGCGGCACCAACAATAACGGTACCGACTTCCAAGTCGCGCGGTTCAAGCTTGACCTGACCAACGAGTTCGACACGACCACCAGCCTTTCTAGTGGCAGCGATTTCGCCTACGACGTTGCTGTCGATCAAACCACGGGGTACATCACGGCGACGGGTTCCACGTTCAATGATCTCAATACCGTCGGAGTCACGCGGTATGAGCCGGTGAATGGCAACCTCGACACCGGGTTCAACGGCACCGGCAAGTACTATGCGGCAATCCAGGGCGGCAGCGGCGACTTCGCGGCCGCGTTTGCGGTGCAAACGGACGGCAACGCAATCCTTGCGGGAACGACGTTTACCGCCAACGGCGATTACGATCTTCTCGTCGCGCGCGTCAAGACGGACGGAACGCGCGACACCAGTTGGGCGAATGCCACGGGAGGCTGGGATCAGCGCGGCTTCTCGGCCGGCAGCGCGGAGCAGATGTACGCCGGCGGTGTCGCGATCGACAGTACCGGCAAGGCTGTCGTCGTGGGCACGAGCAACGGCTATTTCGCCGTGCGCTACAACACGAACGGCACGCTCGACACTAGCTTCAATCCTTCCGGCTCGGTCCCCGGCACTCTGCTCGGCAACTGGGGTACGAACAGCGAAGGCAAGATCGTCGCGCTCGATTCGAACAACAACGTGATCGTTGGCGGCGACATTTCGAGCGGCGGTGGCTTCAGGTTCTCGCGGCTCGCGGCATCCAATGGCGCGTTGGACACGACGTTTACTACTCCCGGTTCGACGGCTGGCACAGCGGCGGTTTCTTTTGGGACGACCGACGAACTGAAAGCGATGGCGATTGATCCAAGCGGCAAGATTGTCGCGGCAGGCGAATGCGTTTCAGGTGGGTTCTTCAAGATGTGCCTCGCGCGCCTGAACAGCAATGGCACGCTGGACACGACGTTCAATGGGACCGGCAAACAGTTCCTCACCGGTGTGGGAGTCGCGGCCGACACGTTCGATATCCGCTCGTTGCAATTGCTGCCTGACCTCGATACTGCGAGTGCGACCGACTACAAGATCGTGGTCGCCGGACAGTACGTGCAATCGAGCCCGTCCCAGGCGATGTGGTTGGCCGCGCGTTTCAATATGGACGGCTCTCTCGACACGTCGTTCAACGGCACGGGTTATCACACGTTGGCGCCCGGCTTCGACACGACGACGTCGAAACCCTATGTCGGTTCGGCGAATTCCGTGGCGCTTCAATACGACGAGAAGCTTATCATCGTCGGCGAAAGCGCCCAGCCCGATCCGCTCAATGCCTGCTGTGTTCTGGAGCGACTCATCACAGTGGCGCGCCTGAATTGGGACGGGTCGCTTGATACGACATACGGATCGAGCAGCGCGAACCCGGGCTTCACTTATACGAGCTTCGGCAGCGATCCGAGCGAAGCGTATCAAGCCTATGTTTATCCGCAGACCAACTCCACGCTTAAAGGTCGCGCGCTGCTCGCGCCATTCATCGTCGCGAGCGATTTCGCGATGGCACGCTACCAAGCCGATCCGGCACTCGTCGGCACGAGCGCAGCGCCGGTCCTTGACCCGGCGAGTGACCTTGGCCGCAGCAATACCGACAAGATCACGAAAGACGGTACGCCAACCTTTACCGGAACCTGCAGCCAGGGCGAGACCGTCTATCTACTCGTCGATGGCGTAAACACACTGCCGCGCACACGCCAGATCTGTCCCGCACCACTTGTTGTCGGTGGTCAGAGCACCTACACGCTGACCCCAACGCTCTCGGGTAGTCCGCGCAAGACATATAGCATTTCGACGATCACTGCAAGCGGGGTTGGTGATACCGGCCTGTCGCCATCGCCGTCGCTGTCGGTCACGATCGATACCGAGATCAATCCGGCTGTCACTATTACCAGCCCGACGGCAGGGAGCAATCAGCTGCCGAACGTTTCGGTCATCGGGACCTCCGAAGCTGTCGCCGCGATCGTCGTCACGACCAATAATCCCAAGGGCGGCGGCTGCGCTGCGGGCTTAGTGACCGCGGACGGCAACGCTGACGGTTCCGGTACCGGCAACTGGACTTGCAGCAATACCGGTTTCACGCAGGGCCCGCATACGATCACCGTGAAGCAGACGGACCTCGCCGGCAATGCCGACAACGTCGGCGTGACGCGTAGCTTCAGCGTCAAAGTGCCGACCACGACGGGCATCGTAAGCAGCGTGAACCCGTCCAAATACGGTCAGCCGGTGACGTTCACGGCGACCGTGACGCCGGGAGCGAACGCGGATCTTTCGCTCAACGGCACGAACGTGCGTTTCGTCGAAGGTGCGACCACACTCGCGACGGTAGCACTCACCGCTTCGGGGGTAGGCCAAGCCGGTACAGCAACCTTCACGCCGTCGGGCCTGGGCCTGTCGGCTGCAACGCACACGATCCAGGCGGTATACGATGAGAATGCGAACTGGCTTGCAAGCTCTGCCAGTGTCGACCAGGTGGTACAGAAAGCCGACACGGCTACGGCTCTAACGAGCTCGGTCAATCCGACGGTATTCGGGCAATCCACGACGTTCACGGCGACGGTCACGTTCGTCGCGCCGGGTGCCGGCGTGCCGCCCGGAACGGTGACATTTTTGGACGGCGGTGTTTCGATCGGCACGGGGTCGCTTAATGGCAGCGGCGTGGCCACGTTCTCCACGACTGCTCTGGGTGTCGGCAATCACACCATCACGGCGAGCTACGGGGCTACGAGCAACTACAACGGCAGCACCGGTTCGCTGACCGGTAACCCGCAGGTCGTCAACAAGGCGAACACGGTTACGGTTGTTACTTCGTCGCCCAATCCGTCCATCCTGAGCCAGAGTGTGACGTTCACGGCAACGGTGAGCGCTGTTTCCCCCGGCGCGGGTACGCCGAGCGGAACTGTCACATTCCTTGACGGCGGCAATTCAATCGGTACCGGTACGTTGAATGGATCGGGAGTTGCGACATTTACGACCTCCGCCTTGGCCGTGGGCAATCACACGATCACGACCAGTTATACGGGTGACGGCAATTTCAACGGTAGTACCGGTTCTCTCACGGGCAATCCGCAGGTCGTCAACAAGAAGCCCACGACAACGGCGCTGATCTCCGCGCCGAAGCCGTCGGTATTCGGTCAGTCCGTTACGTTTACGGCGACCGTTGCGGTGACCTCACCTTATACCGGAACGCCAACGGGCACCGTAACATTCCTTGATGCCGGAAACTCTATCGGCACCGGCACGCTCAATGGCTCCGGTGTAGCGACATTTAGCACATCAGGCCTGAGCGTCGGTACCCACACGATCACTGCCAGCTATGGTGCGGATGGGAATTTCGACGTCAGCACTGGCACGCTCAGCGGCGGTCAGTCCGTGGGCAAGGCGAACACGAACACCGCGTTGGTTTCATCGATCAACCCTTCCGTATTCGGTCAGTCCGTGACTTTCACGGCGACGATTTCGGCCACGGCGCCAGGCGCTGGAACACCGACCGGAATAGTCACGTTCCTTGACGGGGGTAGTTCGATCGGGACGGGAACTCTGAGCGGCGGAGTAGCCACATTTACTGCCTCCGCTTTGATCGTAGGCAATCACACGATCACGACCACGTACCCCGGTGACGGGAGCTTCAACGGCAGCGGCGGATCGCTGACCGGCAATCCGCAGGTGGTCAGCAAGGCCGATACGACCAGCGCGGTCACCTCATCAGCAAATCCATCGTTGCTCGGCCAGTCGGTGACTTTCACCGCGACGATTTCCCCTGTGGCACCGGGAGGCGGAACACCGACGGGTACCGTAACGTTCCTGGACAACAATGTATCCATTGGTACCGGGACGCTGAGCGGTGGCGTGGCCACCTTTACGACCTCCGCGCTTGCGTTGGGTAACCACCCGATCACGACGACCTACGCGGGTGACGCCAACGTCAATGGCAGCGGCGCCACCTTGACTGGCGATCCGCAAGTGGTGAATAAAGCGGACACGACGATCGTGGTGACTTCGTCGGTCAACCCTTCGGTGTTCGGTCAATCGATCGCCTTCACTGCAACGATTTCGCCGATATCGCCGGGCTCGGGCACCCCCACAGGGACAGTGACCTTCCTGGACAATAACGTGGCGGTCGGCACGGGCACGCTCGTCGCCGGCGTCGCGACCCTCACGACGTCTGCACTGGCCGTTGGCAGTCACCCCACGACAGCCACCTACCCGGGTGATGGCAACTTCAACGGCAGCAGCGGCACTTTGACCGGCGATCCACAGGTGGTGAACAAGGCTGGTACAACAACGAGTGTCACCTCGTCACAGAACCCGCAAATGGTCGGATTACCCGTGACGTTCACGGCGACTATTTCCGCTGCGGCACCGGGAGCCGGCACACCGACGGGTAGCGTGACGTTCCTCGATGGCGGCAAATCGATCGGCTCGGGCAACTTGAGTGGAGGCGTCGCTACGTTCACGACCTCCTCGCTCAAGCCAGGCAGCCGCACGATCACGACTGCTTATGCCGGCGACGCCAATTTCAATGGCAGCACCGGGTCGCTCACCGGCAATCCGCAGGTGATGACACAGGCCAGCACAGCGATAACAATCAACTCTTCGCAGCCGACGATCATGTTGGGTGACAACGTGACGTTCACGGCGATCGTGACCACCCCGGCCGGAACGGCGCCGGGTATCGTAACGTTCTTCGACGGCAATACGCCGATCGGGGACGGCGTGCTCGCGACGGTCGGCGCTAATGATCAGGCGACCTTCACGACGAGTCTGCTCTCGGCGGCCGGCTCACCGCATTCCATTACTGCAACCTACCAAGGCGCGACTACTTTTGCGATCAGCACGTCCGCGCCGATCTCCGAGACGGTCAATCCGCGAGCGACCACGATAGGCGTGGTTGTTAATCCGACGACAGTCGTCGTTGGACAATCGAGCACCTCGACGGTCACCGTGACCGACAGCGGCTCGGTGCCGCCGGGCACGGCCGATACATTCGCAACGACCGGTGCGCCCGCGATCGGACGTACCGGATTTACCGCTACTCTGTTCGGCGGCGGTTTGGTACTGGTCGCAGGCGGTACTGACGCCAGCAATGCTGTACTCGGCAGCGCGCAAATCTATAGCGAGACGGGCAGCGGATTCGGCTTGGCGGGCAACTTGACCACCGCACGCACCGGTGCGGTCGCGGTATTGCTGCCCAACGGTGAAGTACTCGTGGCGGGTGGATCGAGCGACGGCACAGCCAATGGTGCGCTGAATACGGCCGAGCTGTTCGATCCGGCGGCCGGCACGTTCACGCCAACGAGTACCACCATGACCGCGGCACGCCTCGGCGCGAGCGCAGTGCTGCTCAATAGCGGCAAGGTGCTGCTCGCGGGCGGCGCCAACTCCGGCGGTGCGCTCAACTCTGCCGAGCTTTACGATCCGGTGACCGACACCTTCGCCTCCAGTGGAAACTTGAATGCGGCCCGCACGGGCGCGAGCGCGACATTGCTCGAAAGCGGCAAGGTCCTGATCGCCGGTGGTTCGAGCGACGGCACCGTCAACGGCGCGTTGAACAGCGCGGAAGTATTCGACCCAGCCGGCAACGCAGGTGCGGGAACCTTTGCGTCCGTCGCCGGAGCAACCCCGACGCTCGGTGACAATCGCTGGCAGCCCGAAGCAGCGCTGCTGCTCGGCGGCGACGTGCTGATCGCCGGCGGTATGAACTCCAGTGGCGCCCTCGCGAGCGCCGATCGTTACGATCCGGTCACCGACAGTTTCACGACCAGCGGCGAGCAAATGGCACAGAGCCGAGCAGGCGGCGCGGCAGTTGCTCTGCCCAACGGCATGGTGCTGCTGGCCGGCGGAACGACGAGCCAGGTCGTGGACATCTACGATGAGAACAGCGATCAGTTCAATGTGACCGGTTCGCTGCAGCACTCCGATAACGGCGCGCAGTCCGTCCTGCTCAACAACGGCCAGGTGCTCCTCATCGGATTGACCAGCGGCGGCTCACCAGCAGCAGATGCGCAGCTGTACTCGCCGTCGTTCAATCCGCTCGGTACGGTTGCGGTGACTTCGTCGGAAGGCACCGATGTGAGCGGACCGTGTGTGCTCAGTCCGAGCACGGACATCGTTTCGACCTGCACGACGAACATCACCCCGGTGAATGTGGGGGCCAGTCCGCACACGATCACCGGCACGTATGCGGCTGATGCCGTGCACACCGGCAGCAGCAATACCGCCAGCCTGGCGGTGAACCAGGCCGGTACGACAACAGCAGTGGTCTCTTCGGTCAATCCGTCCGTATTCGGTCAAGCGATCACGTTTACGGCTACGGTATCGCCGGTGTCGCCCAGCACCGGTACGCCGACCGGCACGGTGAGCTTCTTCGACATCGGTGGACCGATCGGCAGCGGTACGCTCAGCGGCGGCGTGGCCACGTTCACGACGTCGACACTGGGCGTGGGCAACCATACGATCTCGGCGCAGTACGTCAGCGACGGCAACTTCACGATGAGTTCGGGCGCCATGGCCAGCCTGCAGGTAGTACACCCGGCCAGTACGACGACCGCAGTGACCTCTTCGCAAAATCCATCTGCGTTCGGCCAATCGGTGACATTCACGGCTACGGTAACCGTTGTGGCGCCGGGCGTGGGCACGCCAACGGGCACGGTTGCGTTCCTCGACAATGGCACCCCGATCGACGACTGCCTGGCCGCCAACGGTGAACCGCTCAGTGGCGGCATGGCCAGCTGCACGACGGCCGCGCTCGCCGCGGGCAACCACGCGATCACGACGAGCTATACCAGCGACGACGGCCACTTCGGCACCAGCACCGGTTTGTTGACGGGTGATCCGCAGGTCGTCAACAAATCCGATTCGACGACGAATGTGACTTCTTCGCTCAATCCGTCCGTGTTCGGCCAGGCAGTGACGTTTACCGCAACGATCTCCGCGGTCGCGCCGGGCATCGGAACGCCAACTGGCACTGTGACATTCAACGACGGCGGCAGCGCGATCGGTAGCGGGACTTTGTCGGGCGGTGTGGCCACGTTCACGACCTCGGCATTGAACGCGGGCAGCCATACAATCACGACGACGTATCTGGGGGATGGAAACTTCAACGGCAGCGCCGGTTCGCTGATCGGCAGTCAAGTCGTCAGCCCCGCGGATAGTTCCACCGCGGTGGTTTCCTTGGTCAATCCGTCCGCGTACGGCCAGTCCATCACCTTCACCGCGACGGTAAGCGACGTTTCGGCGGGTTCGACCGCAGTGCCGACCGGCGCGGTGCAATTCATCGTCGATGGCGTGAACCTCGGGTCGCCCATTACGCTCACTGGCGCGAGCGCCAACAGCAGCACGGCAACCAGTTCGGCGACGTCCACGTTGTCGGTCGCCGGTTCGCCGCACACGGTCACCGCCAGTTACGTGAATGCCGACGGCAACTTCAACAACAGTGCCGGTGTCGTCGCGGGCGGTCAGACGATCACGGCTGCGAGCACTGCAACTGTCGCGGCGTCGTCCCAGAATCCTTCCGTGTTCGGCCAGCCGGTAACGTTCACGGCAACAGTTACCGATACCAATACGACCGCAGTGCCGACGGGCGCCGTGCAATTCGTAGTCGATGGCGTCAATTTTGGTTCGCCGGTAACGCTGGTTGGAGCCAGCTCCAGCAGCAGTACCGCGCCGAGTTCGGCAACGGCCGCGTTGTCGATTGCCGGTTCGCCGCATGCCGTCGCGGTCAGTTACATGAATGCTGACGGCAATTTCGCCAACAGCTCCGACTCACTGTCGCAAGTCGTCAGCAAGGCCGCATCCGCAGCCGTGACTCAGTTGGCGCCACCAGGACCGATCACGGCAGGCGCTTCGGTGCAGTTGACGGCAACCGTCAGTGCGGTAGCACCGGGTGCAGGAACCCCGACCGGAAGCGTGACGTTCCTGGACGGTGCCACGCCTCTAAATACTGTCGTTCTGAGTGGTGGCACCGCCAGCATGACGACGTCGGCGTGGACGATCGGCAGCCACTCGATCACGTCCAGCTACAGCGGCGATGGTAACTTCAATGGCACGACGAGTCCGGCCGCGGTTCTGTCGGTGACACCGCCGTCACGAACGATTACCGCAAACGCGGTCGGGAACGGCACGATTACGCCGAGCACGCAATATATCGTCGACGGCAATACGGCAAGCTTCACGGTGACGCCGCAGAACGGATACACCGCGATGATGAGCACGACGTGTCCGGAAGGACTTGGAACATTGACGAACAACGTGTACGTCACGCGCGCGATCTCGCAGGATTGCTCGGTGACCGCAACGTTTGCTTCGGCATCGGCCACGCTCGCCCTGACGCTGACGGACAATCGCTCGTTTGTCCATTACGGCGGGTTCATCAACTACGTCGTGACCCTGAGCAACTCGTCCGGCAACGACGCCACCGGTCTGACGATCAGCGGCGCCGAGACCTCACCGTCTTCGGATCTGGACACCGCGAACGGCCACTGGCAGTGCTTCGCATCGGCCGCCGACTGTCTGCCGTCGGGAACCGGACCGTTCCTGGACGGCAATGTCACCGTGCCGGCGAACAGCAGCGTGACCTGGATCGTGTCGTTACCCAAGCGCCCGGATCCGCCCGACGGTTTGGCCAGCTATGCGGTCACAGTCAACGGCACGACACCTGCGTTGATGCAGTTCGACACCGACATCTTCGTGATCTTCCGCGATGGCTACGACAAGGCCAATGGCGACGGCGCCGAATCCGTATCGCCGGATTCCGGGGTTACGGTCGATTGGGACGGCTCAGCGCTCGCGCTGAGCTTGGGATCGACCACATCCGCGATCGGCGTCGTGCAGACCGTGCTCGAAGCCAGTGCCGCTGATCACTCGGGATTCCGCGTCGAACATTTCGCGGCTGCGCAACAAGACTGGCTGCGCGTCGTGACGTTCGCCCGGAGTAGGGAAGAGCAGTCGACCGGTTGGGTCAGCGCATCACGCGTGGCATCGCTTTGGCTCGGCACGACCGGGACCAAAGAGCAGCGCGAAGTGATACTGCTTGGCGGTGCGGCGGAGCTGGATGTCCCGATTGCGGCGTCGCCTTCGTGGAAAGTGCGCCTGGCGCAGCCAGGTAAATGAGACGTTCGCAAGGAGCATTTTTCATGCGCAAATCTTCTTCGAGCTCACACGCCGCCCTGGTTTTCGGATTGCTTTCGGTAAGCCTCGCTTTCGATAGCTTTGCGGTATCGAGCGCCACCACGACGACAATCACGAACATCGATCCAGCCGGTCCGATCACCGTGGGCAGCGCAACGACGGTCTCGGTATCCGTGGCCGGCTCTGGCGGCACGCCAACCGGCTCGGTGACCGTCAGCGACGGGGCAGGGTCAAGTTGTCCGATCACATTGTCCGCCGGCAGCGGCAGCTGCGACTTGACGCCTGCGACTGCGGGTACGAAGTCGATCACCGCACAGTACATGGGCGATGCCAATTTCATCGGCAGCACGAGTGCGGCTTCGAGTCTGATCGTCACGCCGCCGGCGCGTACCGTCACCTCGAGCGGCAATTCGAACGGCACCATCTCGCCGGCGTCGCAATTCATTACCGACGGCAGCACCGCTTCATTCAATGTGACGGTCGGCGATGGCTATACCGTCAGCATTGCCAGCACCTGTCCGGGCGGGGATCTGAGCCACGGCGTTTATACAACTGGGCCGATCACTGGCGATTGCGCGGTCACGGCATCATTCGTTTCGGCCGCCGATTCATTGAATCTGAGCATCACCGACGATCATGCCTTTGCGCGTTACGGTTCGCTGCTGCAATACGTGGTCACCGTCAGCAATTCATTGGGCATCGACGTGCACGGACTGGCGATCAGCGCAGCGGCTTCAACCGATCTGGACAACAGTTCGACACAATGGATGTGCTTCGGCTCCAACACGCAATGCCAACAACAAGGCCAGGGTGTATTTGTCGATAATGCCGTGACGATTCCCTCCAAAGGCAATGTCAGCTGGCTCATTTCCATACCGGCGCTTCCTCATGCGCCCGATGTAACAGTGGCCTATACCGTCAGCCTCGACAGCCCACCGTTTGCGGCACCGAAAACCGCGACCGATACGAATACCCTCGTGATCTTTCACGACAGTTTTGACGTGCCGTATGCAGACGGAGCGCAGTGATTCGAGTGCGTTTGGTCGCAAGATCAAGTCGACAGCCGCCTGCAAAAACCCGATACGGGTTGTTCGGCAGGTTTTTCTGGAGGCTGGAGGAAGGCTTGCAACAAGAGCCTGTCGTCACGAACCCAAAGCCTGATGTCTTTAACCAGAATTAGTCGACCTTCGATTTGCCGAGAAATCAATGGCCTGAATTTAACGGGATAGATAGTTACAGTTGACATTCTAGCCACAACGATATATCCCTTTGAGTCGGTAAAGCCGGCACCTTGCAGAGGCTAGGGGTCACGATGGCTAAGCGAGCTCAAGAGGGCTTGTCCCCGCGGCCGTTTCGTAAAGGCGAATTCGACAAATCGAACGTCTTTGTTGCCTATTCTCGAAAGGTTGAGCGGGAAATCAAGGTCATTGGACCTGCAAATTTCGACGCTTGGCTATTGATCGAATTCGACGTCGATATCGACATCTTTTGCGAGCGGCCACCCCTCGATCTGGCACTCATGCCAGTTAAGGAAGGTAAGCACCGACCGTACGACTTTTGGGTGCGGCATAGGCGCGGCCGCCAGCACGGACTCATCGTTTATGACCCGCAGCTGCCAAGAGATCGACGGATGTCAATCGATTTGCTCAAGAGATCAGCCGCGGAAGTGGATCGCGCCGTTGAAATCTGGCTAGCTTCAGATTTACGCGCGCGTTCGACCCTGATTCGAAACCTGAAACAGCTGCAGCCCTACGTGTCGATGGACGCGACCTTGGACAGCACGCTTAGAAGCCAGATTCTGGAATGCGTTAATACCAGGAAAGAGATCACCTGGTCAGAAGTCCTCCGAGATGCCAAGCTTTGGTACGAGGGTTCGACAAACGCTGAGCTTGCTCGACTTATCCACTCCGGACGCATTGTGGCCGACCTTTCGCAGGCCCCACTAAGTATGTCCACTCGACTTACCGCGCGATGAGCATTGCAGAGCGACTAGCGTTAGCCCCGGAGCTCCGAGACATATCCAGTTGGCCTGGGCCAGCCGACGACGACGTTTGCGAACCGCAGAGAGATGTATACAAGAAGCGAAAAGAGGCGATCATCGCCTATCTCGATGGAACTCCTTTCTCAGAGATTGAGGAAATCCACGGAATTCCGAAATCAGAGGTCTATCGACTGCTCTCGCGTTGTCTGACCGAGCAACGTAACGGCACAATGTACGGATTCTACGCGTTGATTCCCGGGACGGTAATAGCCGATTATCAGCGCAAAGCTAAAATCGATCCTGCTCATGCGGCTCGATCCATGGGTCTTGCTGGTGCGTTTCTGCAACTTATGGCGGAGCACGACAATCTACAGAAGTATGTGGAGAATAAAGCCCTCCATTCCCGCATAAAATCACCACGATTGATCGCGAGAGCGATTCGTAAAGACTTTCTGCGAAAATGCGCAAAAGTCCGCGCACCGAATGAGTATCCCTTTAATACGGATGATCAAGCGATACGCGCTCTTGCTCGCTACATCGAGCGAATATTGGCGCGGCACTATGGCGGCTCCAGGCAAGAAGACCTCTCGGACGATACGGGTTCAGGGCCGTTGACGGCTCAGCCGTCCGCTGCGGGCAATCTAAGACCGTTTGAAGAACTCGAGCACGATGGCCATAACGGCGATTTCTTCTTCGTCATCAAACTTCGTGGCAAACACAACGAGTGGATATATACAACGCCGATGAAGATATGGCTTCTATTGCCATTCGATCGGGGTGGGCGAGCGATCTTGGGATATGACTACCGACTGGGCAGTACAAACTATCCCGCCATTTCGGTAATGCGATCGTTCGCGAGCATATATAAGACGTGGGAGCCAAAAGAAATCACAATTCCGGGTTTGGCGTACAAAGATGGCGCGGGATTCCCTTCTGGTGTCGTGCCTGCAGTTCGCGGCGTGCTTGTCGACATGGTGTGTTTCGACAATGCCAAAGCAAACAAAGCAAGGCTCACCACACGCCCACTTACGCGCACTCTGGGTGCCACTGTGAATTTCGGCCGGGCAGGCGAGCCAATAGCTCGACCGTTTGTAGAACGACTGAATCAGACTCTGGAAACGCTGGGCTTCAGACGCCTACCGATAGGGTTCAATCCAAAGGGTCCAAAGAAGGAGAGAGAGCGAGCGATGAAGGCCGCTTGCGACCACGCCGTGACGCCCGAGGAACTTGAACAAGTGGTGGACGTGATGCTCGCCAACTATAACGCCGATCCTCATTCGGATTTGGTCAACCGGAGCCCCAATGAATATCTCACGATGTGGTTTTCCAGAGCTTCTTCCCCGCTTCGCAAGGTCGAGGATCCCGAGGCGCTGGCAAAGAAACTGCTCCGGCTCGAACTGATCAAGTTCATACGAGGAGGTGGGGAAGCGCAGCGGGCACCCTACATTCAATTGTGGTGGGGTCGTTATTCGAACGACGTCCTCGAGAAACTCAAGAACTGGTCGGGTATGAAGTGCCGCGTTGTTGCCGATATTGACGACGACATTCGCTTCGTTCGAGCGTTTCTTAGGACGCGCGAGCGAGAAGTGGACATTGGCATTCTCCGTGCAAAACCGCCTTGGCACTTGACGCCGCATACGTTGGCGCAACGACAGATGATCCAGAAAGCGAATCGCATCTCAAAGATCATCATTCCACCTGGGTCCGATATGGTCCAAGCGTTCCGGCATTTGAAACAACGCGAAGTGGCGGAGCGTCGAGCGGCAGCCAATGATCTGGCCAAGCTGGGGCAGGTTCACAAGCCCGATTCCCCCCGTTTCAAGCAGCGCGATGCAGTTGCGCGTGTTTCGAAGAAACATTGGGTTTCGATCAAGTAAGCGATTCAAATGCATCCGATCGAGCGCGACGACTATGTCCTACCCACCGTTGCGATTGAAAGGTTTGTGAACGTGTGTTTGTCTTGGATCAGAAGCAACGTAGTCGGTGCTCTTGTCCCTGGTCTACAACGCATCGGGAAGACATACGCGATAGCTTACTTTGTTGCCAACTGCCAACGCTGGTTGAAGGGAGCCGTGGGAGTTGTCTCGGTTGAAGTCGGGTTCCACAAGAATATTACTGAGGCTCTTTTTTTTGGCGATCTACTCAGGTCGATGAAACGGCCGACAACTAAGTCGAGGCCTGAGGATCGCCGCAATCTGTTCGTCGGATATTTGGTCGAAGCTGCAGCACGCTCCACGGCAAAGAAAGTCGTAATCTTCATCGATGAAGCGCAGATTCTGGACGAGCATCTATTCAAGCTTTTGATCTCGGTTCACAACGAGCTATGGAAAGTATACGAGATCAAAGCGGTATGGATTCTGGTCGGGCAGCCGGAGCTTGAAGCGTTTGTGACAACGTTTGTGGCGCAAGGCAAACGACAAATTGTCGGGCGTTTCATGACAGATACTCACCATTTCGAGCCGCTATCGGGCATTGAAAACTTTGAAGCTGCCTTGTCCTGTTACGACGAATATTTGAGACACCCTGCCGAAGGTCCGACGTTCACTGAGTGTTACGGACCCGATGCCTATGCGGCGGGATACAGACTCAGGCAAGATGCGAAATTACTCTACAGTCGGATCGAGATTGCTCGCGATGCCGCAGGATTGCCCTCAAGCGTAGGCATGACGATGCAAGGGTTTACTACGTTGATGAACCACATCATCGTCAACGTGCTGCCTACTTTGAAACCTGGCGACCGCCTAACCGCCGAGTTGATCGACGAGGCGATCGAAACGACCAATTGCATGATCTACGAACAGCAAGAAGCCATTATCGCTGCTCCTGTGCCCGTGGATGACGGTGAATAAGGTTTCGCCATTATCGCTCGCGAATACTGAGATTAGCGCTTCACGCTCCGTCACTTCTGCTCTAGGAGGTGTTGCGGCCGTTCGCGGCGACGGTGCGGCGACTAGCGTACACCGCTGCCTGCCAGCGGGCCACGTCGAGCGCGCGAGCGAACGAACCGCGACGGCCCGAAATCTCAAATACGGCAATCTCAACGCGAGCTTGCGATAGCGCTTTGCGAAAGGATGCCGGCGTAGAGAAACCGAGCTCTTTCCAAAGCGCCGATGGCGGGACGAACTCACCGTATCGGCCAGTCAAGCGCGCTTCAAATTCATGTACAAGGTCGCTCATCGCGGAATGGCAGCTTCTTCACGGACCGAAATGGGTAACAAGACTGCACGGTAGACGGAACAGGTGCGCCCCGACAAGTCCGCGTGTGCTAATTATCGCTGAAGTCAATGGGTGCCGCGCACGGCGCGGCATGCAGCTCAAGTGTGAACTGCTATTTTTTTCTCGCTTGGGCGAGTGACGCGATCTCGTGACGCACTCTGGTCGTCAATCGGTCGATGTCGGTGGCATTTCCACCGGTATAGGACAAGGTCATCAGGGTCAGCGGGTGAATGGCTAGAACTCGGCAAATTGCCGTGATTTTGCCGAGCGTAGGGTTCTTGGTGCCGCGTTCCAGTGAACTGATGTACGTGCGACTGGATATGTCCGAAAACGCCTCCTGGCTTAGACCACGCGCCTTGCGGGCCATCTTGAGCGCTGCGGGCAGAGAACGTTTGGTGTGCATCCGTGAACTTCCGGGAATTCGCGGATGACAACCGATTGCGTCCTATAGGGCTACAATCTATAGTGTTCATTTATATCGGAACGACCGGATTTCTAAGGGATTTATGGCCGATTTTCCCGTTACAAAACAGCCGGCCTATTGATGGGGTGGACTTCGGTGCCAGCAAGCGACCTGACGGCCGACTTGTTTTTCGTCGCAGCATTGCGAACGGGGGCGGACAGCGCACATACGCGCCTGCTGCCGTTGACGCGTCGGCGCGAGCCGCTCGCACCTCACAATCGGTTTTCCCAACGCATTTTGCTTGCGCTGCAGGCGTTGCGCTACATCGAGCCAGAGCTTTCGCTCTCCCATGCGGAAGATTGGCTCTATTCCCGGGACTGGATCACCTATGGATTCGCCGACGTCGGATGGCGGATATTGAAGTCCTCCAGGGAATCGGTGGCTGCGCTACAGCACTGGGCCAACGAAATCAGGAGTCCTGCCGCTTCGCTCGAGGCATGGGTCAACGTCTGGCAAGACCTGGCGCTCGCCGAGGTTGCCGAATACGCCCGCTGGTCGCTAGCTCGAGCTGCCTTTAATCCGGAATGGGCCGATGAGGCCACCGGTGCGCTGAGTGATGGTCTGCGCTATTTCAGCATCAGCCAAGTCATGTATCTCGTGCACATCGCGCTGCGCTCGATCGCACTAGCACACCAGCGCGGTGGGACCTCCACTCATCAGCTGAGTCAGATCTTCGCGTCCGCGATAGCGAATTACGTCTACCGAGCGACGAATGAGCGGTGGACGATCCGCGGAATGGCGCGATCCATGGACCTGCCGCGCAGCTCCATCGCGGTGGTGTTTGCGGACGAAGTGACTGGTTTAGGCGAATCGTATCTCTATGAGCGGCCCAGCATTGAGAGCTTGAGACGTGCGATCGCGAGTTTGGAGGTAGTTCATTGAGCAAGAAGAATCGACAAATGTCGTTGGAGGAGTTGCTTCGCGAGGCACATCGGGAAATCGGATTGAGACCGGAGTTCTATCGCCGTCTCCTCCTCGCCGAGGTCCTCGTCCCGGTCGAGACTTCGTTGCCAGGTCCAACAGCAACCATTCCGGCGGGTTACAGCTTGGCAGTCAAAACATTGGTTCGCAGCGACGGCGTCGGAGTCATTCCATTCTACACCTCACCACGCGCCGTCTACGATGGCAATCCGCTCGGTGAAAAGTGCGTCCTGATGCAAGTACGCGATTTATTCGAAAGCCGACCTGACATGCATTTTCATGTCAACCCGTTCTCCCAATTCGGACGAGAATTCTTACCCAGGGAAGTTGCATCACTTCTACAGACGGGGCAGATCGACGACTCAATGAACATGGAGGTCGTCGCAGACGAAACCGTTGTCTTGTCCCCGCCGGTAAATCCACCAGTCGAGCTCCTGCGGGCGTTGGGCGTGTTGTACTCACGAAGTCACCCACAAGTACGAGCCGCGTTCGTGGCGGAGTGTACGCACCCCGAGAAAGGCATTCCGGCCACGCTGCTGATTGGCCTAGACGTCGAAGCGGAAGAAGAACAGATACTTCGAAACTCGTTGGACGTCGTGCGCGAATGTGAGTCTCGAGATCCAATTGTCGACCTGGCGATAATCTCAGGAAGCGATTCGAAGGTCGCCCGGTATTTCTTCTCCGAGGCAGAGCCATTCTACGAACGTGTGACCGCAAGGCATTGAGAGCACAACTGCACGTGCTGATGTCGCAACGATTTCAGGCGTTGACAAGTCATATGCCATCGCGTCGCCTGGGCGATTAGTCAGGCTTATCGCAGGTAGGTAGGGCAGCGATCGACCCGAAGCTGCTCTTTTGCGAAGGCAGCTTCTCAGTACCATAGAATTTCTAACTGATCCTTTTGCTGTAATTACTCCAAGCGGCAGATAAATCCCCAACCACCTCCCAATTCGCTGATTGCAAGAACCAGTTCGTTCCTACCGGCTCTGAGGGGCAGATACACTGCGTCGTTGTCCGCATTGACGATTCCGAGAAATCCGGGATCGCGAAATCCCTGCGCACTGCGTCCACGGTAGAGAATCTCGCCGTTGAGGAACACTGAGACGTCATCGCTGTAGCCGATGGCCAGCTTTCGCACTTGTTCGCGCTCGGACACAATGCTGGTCTTCGCATACAGCATTTGCATTCCGGGCTGCGTCTCCAGGCGCTTTGAAAAATCGCCCTGAAACGTCACCATCGGATGTGGCGCTTGGCGGTAGCGGTACAGCACGACGAACCCGGGTGGCTCGGCTTCCACATCCTGCCATTGGATGGATGCATCCTCTTCGCTCGAAAGCGACTGTTCGAGATTGCGGGTGAGCGCATCGTACGCGGGCGATATGCGCCATTTCGTCAGCGTGCCTGCGGGCATGGCGGGCTGATGCCTTGTCCACGGTGCATCCGGTGTTGAGCGGATATTGAAATCGGCGAAACAGGTCTCGCCCATCAGCACGTGCAGAGACACCAGTCCCCGCTGCACGCCGCTTTTCAGGTCGTCGATCTCAAGCGCCGGCTTTTCCATGTCTTTCACATAAAACTTTGCCTGCGCGCCGGCTACGACAAGTCGCATATGAAACCATTCGCGCTTCGGGATATCGATCACCCCGGTGAAGCCGGGCCCATTGTAGATTTGCCAATTGTGTCCCGTGTTGAGAACGGGCGTGTACTGCATCGCATCGGGCAATCCCGACTTGTGCTGCCTCAAATAGACCCATTCGGCGTTGGCGCCTTCGTCAGCAATGCGAAACCGGAATCCGAAGAAGCCGCGTCTCGCTTCGGTCGCAACGTCCACATCAATGATGCCATCGCGGAACAGAAAGTCTTTCACTTGGGCCTCGCCGCCATCGAGACGGAGACATTTTCGGCCCAGATATTCGGTTGGCTTGGCCTCGCCTTCAAGAATCCAGCGCGACGAATTCGGCGCCAATGCGAGCGATGAGGCATTCTCAGACCATGCGGATCGAGTGAACATCGCGAGTACAAGAAGCGGTATCAGCATGCTCGCGATCCGAATCAAGCGTGCCGGTGGCACTTCGCCTGGACTTAGAAAACTGCGCAAGTCGAACGTGTGCACCATCGTTCTCCCAAGCTTGTCCAACGACACGGTTCGGCCAGAAAAAACACTGTGAGGTCGTCTGACCCACGCGCCGCTAATGTTCTCGATCGGGAAATGCATAGAGGGATCCGTCGACCCCTCCTATAAAAACAAAGCCATCGGCAACGACGGGAGCGGCAAAGAACCCGTTGAGAAAGCTCCCAGGCCACTCGGGCATCGGCCAGCTCCACAACGCTTTTCCACTTCCGCGGTCCAGCGCCGTCACCGCGCCGATCTGATGGACGAGGGCGCTGCCACGACGGCGCGCGCTGGAAACGCCAACATAGACGCGGCTGTCCGTAACAGCGGGCCGCTGCATCACCCAGCCGCCAACGTTCGTCCGCCAAAGGTTGGTTCCTGTTGCGGGATCGAAACACGAGACGAGGAAGAGATCGCCGGAGCCGATATACCCTTTCCCCTCACGGAAGACAGCAGTGGACTCCACCCAGGATCCCCAATACGTCTGCTTCCAGCGTTCAGTTCCGGTGGACTCGTCGAGGCCACGCAGGCGCGAGTCGCGATTGCCGACAATTACGACGTCGCCGAAAATCGCAGGTCCGCTCGTGAACTCGGAACTATTCTTGAAGGACCAGTCCTCCGCACCGGTGCTGCGATCGAGCGCTACAACCCATCCATCCATAGTGGCGAACACGACTCTTGAGTCCTTGACCGCGGCAGTCGTTCGGATCTTGGCGTTCGACTGCACGCGCCAAACACGTTTTCCCGTCACCGCGTTCACCGCGTGGAAGCTGCCATCGGCCGCACCGATGTACACGACGCTTTCGACGAGCAATGGCGTCGGCGCCTGGTCGTCATAGTCGTAGACGAACGGGTTCGGCGGAACGCGACCGGTACGCGCGTCCGTAAGCTCGTAATGCCAGATTTCCTTGCCATCGGTGCGATTGATTTTGTACAGAAAACCGTCGTCGCTTGCGACGAACACCGCATCGTCAACAGCAAGCGCGCCCCCATAGAACGCGTGCCCTGCCGAAAATGTCCAGACTAATGTGCCGTCAGTTTCGTTCAACGCGAACAGCACACCGTCCGTGTTGCCGACATAGACAGTGCCCGCACGCACTGCGACCGGCGCATAAATCGCGCCGCCAATGTTCACGCGCCAGCGTGGTCCCGGGCCGGTCGGCAAATTGAGTTTTGGCGCGCGCGATGGGAGTGAGTGCGTGCGACTCATCGAGAGAGACTTGCCGCCCAAAAGGCCATCGACTACTAACGTTTCGCGATCTTTCAAATCCAACTTGATGCCTTGTTCGGCGATCTCAAATGCGGCGTCGCCCGCGGGTCTCGCGATGCCCACGGGCTGAGCGAAGACATTCATGATCGGCATTGTCGAACGCACGGTCATGTTGCCGTCTTTGTTGGATACGATATCCAAGCCGATCGACGTTTGATTGTCCGCGGTGCCTACATGCGAGACGAGCCATTTTCCCTCGATCGACGATTGGTGCGAGACAGCTTCGGCCGCGATCGTACTGGCATCTGCACAAACGAGCAGAACGCTGCCCAAGAGCAGCGTGTTGAAACGCAATAAAGCGATGTCGTTCATGAGTCAACGCTGCCAGTCGGGGCCGCGATACTCCATGTAGCGCGCCGTTCTCACGGCCGCGGCGTGATCGTAGTAGAGCTCGGTGACGTGTAGCGCCAGTTCGATGCCGGATGTTTCGCCGCCAGCAGTGAAAATTGTCGGGCCGCTACGCACCCAGGCCCTGTTGGGGACGAAGCGCACGTTCGGAAACCGCTTCTGGAACTGTTCGAGGAAATCGTGATGCGTGGTTGCATCCTGCCATCGAGCAGGCCTGCCATCGCGAACTTCGAGGCGCCAGTGCACACCGACAACATCAGCTTGCCGCTGGAGTTCATGCGTCGCAGGTATCCGAGATAGTTTTCATTGTCGCCAGACTGTGCTCCGACGACGACGATATCGGGATCCGGTGCGTCGGCAAATGTGTGATCGGGCGTGATCGTCAGCGTGCCAACTTTGATCGGTTTGCGCAATTCCGAAACGGTGAAGGTCTCGAATCCGCCGTCAGGCACCTGCACCTGGTCGAACGTCTGCATCGGGCCGACGATATCGATTAAGGTGGCGCGGTCGGAAACGACGAAGGCTACCTTGACGATGCCCGATTTCGGCAGCGTCAGTCGCTCACCGTCTTGCGGCGCTGCCGACTCATCGTCGAAGTCGGTCGAACCACAGGCACCCTCGCTGTCGCCCTCTCCGGCTTTATCGAGCCGCGCGAATGCTAGTTTTGGCGTTGCGGCGATCGCGCCGAAAAGTGCGGCAAGCGGGCTCTTGCGGCCCGGCTTGGCCTCGACGCTGACACAGCTCAGCCAGCCGACGAGAAACACGGTGGGCAGCGGCCCTTTCGTCGCCTTCAGATGCGTCGCTCCCCGGTTCATGGCGGCACAACTCTCCGTGCGCGGCGGCCGCGCAGTCCTCATAAGATTAGGCCTGCGAACCAGTGATTTCTTGTACCGAGGAAACCTGCGAGGGATGACAAACAGCCTATTGCGGCGGGTGTCCGCAAGACGGATGATTTTCACAGGCGAATGCGCACGGCGAACCGATGTCGTACGTTCTCAAGACAGGCAGCTATTTCGGCACATGTTGCAATGCGTTCTCGTGCTCGCACGCGGTCCTGACCCGCGTCACCCACGCGCAGGCGCGCCGTTTGCCCGACCACGCGCACGAGCGGTCGTACGTGAGCATGCTGATCTCTGGATCGTATTCGGAGCGGATCCGAGGCATGGAATTTGACTACCGACCGCTAGACGCAGTGTTTCATCCGCTCGCCACGTCGCATAGCGATGCGATTGGCGAGGGCGGGGCAACGTTCTTGTGCGCCGAATTGCTGTTCGACGATGGCGACTGCGAAACCGACCAGGCGAAGCTGCGTCCGCTCGCGCTATCGGCGGGCTCGACGATGCTGATGGTCAGCCTGTATCGCCACGCTTTGCAGGGCACGCTGTGCCCCTCAATTATTGAGAGCGCGACGCTTGAGTTGATCGGGGATCTCGCCGAACCGGCGGGCGCACGACCGCGCAGATTTCCGGCATGGATGCACGATTGCCTCGAATGCATCGATGCCGAGTATGCGACGTCGATCACTGTCAAGGGTCTCGCGAAACGGATCGGCGTGCATCCAGTGCATCTCGCCCGCGAGTTCCGCCGGCGTGTCGGAAAGACGCTCGGCGAATACCTCAACAAGATCCGCATCAGGGCGGCTTGCAGGCAGGTGCTCGGCGGAGACGCTACGCTCGCTGAGATCGCGACCGCAAGTGGCTTCTACGACCAAAGTCATTTCGTCCGCGTGTTTCGCGCCGCCGTCGGTTGCCCGCCATCGGCATTCCGGCGCAGCCATCGATGGGGCAAGACCCCAGTTCCTCGGCTGTGACGTAAGTAAGGTACACGCGTGCATAGGCTCAACCACGTCATCCCGGTTTTTTCGCTGATGCTGACATTAGCTTCGCACGCAGCGAACGTGCTGGAAACGTCGACCGCAGGCGCCGAGGCGATGCTGGTCAAGGACCGGATCAGCGACGCGATCTACGTGTTCCGCGCGCCCTACGACCTGGAGCGATGGACGGCGACCAACTCGGTCGTCGTGATCAACGACGCTGACGTGACAGTGTTCGACAGTTGCTCTCGTGCCGTCACTGCTCGCGCGGTGATCGCGGAAATCCGCAAGCTCACCGCGAAGCCAGTGCGCACGCTGATCAATTCGCATTGGCACCTCGACCACTGGTCGGGCAACGCCGAATACGCCAAGGCGTTCCCGGGTCTGCGCATCATCGCCACCGCGCAGACGCGCGACTATATGCAGTTCACCGGCAAGACCTTCTTCGCCACGTCGGCAGCGCGCGGCGCCGCCGCAAACCGTGCGGCGCTGTCGGCCGCGATCGAATCGGGTCGCCTCGCGGATGGCAGCCCGCTGACGCCGGAGATCCGCGCGCGCAAGGAACACAATGTCGCCGCGCAGGAGCAATTCGCGGTGGAGATCCTGGCCGAACCGCGCGTGCTGCCGAACGTCGCCTACAAGGACGCGATGACGTTTTGGAGCGGCCGGCGCGAATTCCGCCTGACCAGCATGGACGGCGACGCGTCGGCCTCGACCGTACTGTATCTGCCGTCCGACAAGGTGCTGATCACGGGCGATGTGCTTGTGACTCACGACGACGGCCCGGGGCCGCCGCCGTGGACCACGAACTCCTACGCGATTTCCTCCTGGTTCGACAGCCTGCGTCGGCTCGCTGCACTCGACGCCGATGCGATCGTCCCTGGCCAGGGACCTGTGCTGCACGACAAGGCATATTTGCAGCGGACGATCGAGCTGTTCCAAACGATCATCGATCAGGTACATGCCGCACTAGGCAGCGGCGCCGTGACCGTCGAAGAGGTGGCGGCGAACGTCAACGTCGATCGCATCGCACTCGCCTACACGCCTGGCGCCACGCAGCCCGACAAGAATTTTCACGACATACTGATGGACCTGATCAAGAAGACGATGCAGGAAGCACGCGACGGCGTCAGGGCGAGATCGTCTGCCGAATAGCAATGGAGTGAGCCCATGCGTAAACGATTCGCCGCACTGCTGGGTTTCCTGCTGTTTGCATCACTGGATACGATCGCCGCATCCGCCGGTCTGGAAACCTCCGTCGAGCGCGCGCAAGCGATGTTGATCAGGGAAGACCTGGGCGAAGGGATTTATTTATTCCGCGCACCGTCGGATCTCGATTACTGGACTGCGACGAATTCGGTAGTGATCATCAACGACGACGACGTGCTCGTCTTTGACAGTTGCACGCGCGCCGTTACGGCACGCGCGGTGATCGCGGAGATCCGCAAACTGACCGCCAAGCCAGTGAGGACATTGATCAATTCGCACTGGCACCAAGATCATTGGTCCGGCAACAGCGAGTATGCGAAAGCGTTTCCCGGCATCCGCATCGTGTCCACTGCGCAGACACGCGACTTCATGGCGCACATGCGTCCCGAATTCTTCGTGCAGGAAATGTACGACTTCGGGCTTACGCGCATGGAGGAAGGCCTTGCGAACGCGATTGCCACCGGCAACCTCGCCGACGGTTCGCCGCTGACTGCGCTGGCGCGCGCCGGCATGGAACACGGCATCTCGCTCGCGAAGCAGTTCGTAGCCGAGATTGAAGCGAACCCGCGCGTCCTTCCGAACATGGTGTTCCAGGACGAATCGACGCTTTGGAGCGGGCGTCGCGAAATGCGCCTGATGAACTTCACCGGAGACGCGACCGCTTCGACCGTGCTGTACCTGCCGGGCGAAAAAGTCGTGGTGACTGGCGACGTGCTCGTCAGTCCCGAGGACGGCAGCGGCCCACCGCCATGGTCCACAAACTCGCATTCGGTTTCCTCATGGCTCGATGGCCTACGGCGACTTGACAGCATGGACGTCCGTGCAATCGTTCCGGGTCAGGGTCCCGTGATGCACGACAAGGCCTACCTGCGCCGCACGATCGAACTGTTCGACGCGATCCGCCGGCAGGTCCTCGCGGCGTTGGACCGAGGCCACGTGAAATTTGCCGACGTGCGGGCCTCCGTCAATGTCGACGACATCGCGCAGACCTTCGCGGGCAAGGACAAGATTGACAAGGATTTCAATCTGGTTGTCGATCTTCTCGTCAAACGAATCATGCAAGAATCGTTGGACCAATCGGCGAGCTTGGAATAAGCCGCGATAGCGTCGCAATCTCTTCTGAAAAGGGAATATGCACCGCTAGACAAGTATGGCCACTTGATATCGTACTCGCCTCATTGCAATTGGAGACGTCGATCGCGACTGCGGATTCATCGCGCTGGGCCTTCAGGGAATCCGCTAATCGGAAGCCCGCGCTACTATGCGCACCTCGCTAAACTGATCAGCTACTTCGTTTCGAAGTAACCTCCTCGATCAAGATTTTTTTGCGCAATGTTATCAAGGTGGCACGGCAGCGCATCGGCATACTCGAATTCCGGGCCGATTGGAGCTGATAGTGCACGTGCGGCGTGTCCGTGTCGCCTGAATGGCCTAGCCTACCGATGACCTCACCGGCAACGATTTTCACGGCGCGAATCCTCCGTGATTGTAAGTGGTATGCCTTAGTACTGAGTCCTGCCTGAGCAGATCGACCTCCATCGATTCTGGTTCCAGTTCCAGAGAAACCGTGCTTTGAACGACGAGAGAGAATATCCAGCTCACGATATTCTCGTGCGAGCGGTCAGGTGCCTTGTAGACGTGCTTCGGAAACGCCTGCAGCGTAATGAGCGACACCTCATCTGTTCGCTGGGATTGTCTGCGCGTGAAGCTCGCAAGCCGGTAGCCAGGGAATAGAAGCGATTGCAGAAAGGAGTGAGAATTTCGTCATGAATTCACCCGCCTTCAGCTGTCGTTGAGACGTAGACAGTTCACATGGCACTCATGGGCCTCAAGGATGGCATAGGCCATTTGGTACCCCATAGAGGTTTCCTAGGTACAAGAGTTCCTGGTCCGGTTTATCTAGGCTGAAGGCGTTAGGTGCGCCTGACTGCGAGCGAAACTTACTGCGGCAGCCTATGTATCTGCAGAAGAGAATCTCTCTTCTATGGGGGATTACCGGAATGATGCGTACTGGTTTGGCGATCTTGTTGTTGCTGGCGGCTACGCACAGTCTCGCGTCTAGCGCGTCGAGAATTACCGCAGTAAACGATACTGTCCATCTGCATACCTCGCATTCCGCCATCCTGTACTTGCTAGCAAACGATAGCGATGCCCTGGGGCGGGCACTGACAGCATCGCCTCATCCGCCCACCGCCGGCCCTGTTCAGATTGTGGGCGGTGCAGATGGAATATTGAAAATAACTTTGGCGTCGCAGCCAAATCCGGCCAGCGGATCTATCAGGTTTCCATATGATGTTTCGGCAAGCAGCGTGAACGCCGATGGTTCGCTAACGGTTGACTCTCAGACGGCGTACGTACACATATGCTGGGGTGACGATTCCTGTTTGGATCCAAAATCAACGCCTCCGGCAGAATGCACAGTTTGCATTGCATACAACGACACGGTTGCACTTCCCGGAGGGATTTCGGATTTCGGCTCATCAGCTGCCGGCACGGTGCTCGATACGACTATTACCGTTTTCAACCAAAATTCAGTCGATCTTATTCTAAACGCATCGATTCCAGGCGCGCCGGCTTCCCCGAGTAGCGCACCTGTTCCATTTACCCTGTTGAGCGGCGCGGTCGAGGTTTCATCGCTCAAGGTTAGCGTCGCCGCGTATCAGCAAGCCACAGTCGGCTTGCGTGTTCGGTATTTGCCCGGATCTACGCAAAACTCAACGCTAACGGTGGCTGATTCCGCTCCAGTGCAAACAAACGGCTCCCCCTGGACATTCACGTTGGCGTCGTCGGGCACGGGAACAATAACGGTACCTGGATATCCGGATTGCGCCTATGGAGATACATGCCTGTATGCCGCAGGTTCAAAGGTCGCCTCATTAGCCACGGCAGCAAATATCCCGACTCTTGACCTGTGCGCGATTCTTCCAAGCGCTTGCAGCAACGGCACGGTATACGTTGGACAGAGGCAGAGTGTTCCGATCGCACTGGTCTACAACGGTTATCCGGGAAACGGACTGGTCCCGGTGCAAGCGATTGACGATCCAATGCTGCAACTGGTGTCCTCAGGATTGCCGTTTCAATACGGCAGCATTTCCAGCGGTGCCGCCCTGCCGCTCACGTTACAGATCACGCCGAGCACCAATGGCAGCCTCACGCAGGTGATGCAATTCCTGATCAGCGGCGCGAAGCCATCACTTGCTGCCAGATTTCACATTAACGCCATTCAACAGGGCACAAATTGCGAACAGTGCACCTTGGTTCTTGGGGGCAGCGCCTATTCCAATGGCGCGCAAGTACCTACTTTTATCGGTCCCGCAGGCACGACGTCGATAGTGAACGGGCTCATTACTAATAATGCGAATGTTAGCGCGAGCTGGCAACTCTTCGTTTACGGTCCGCAGGGCAGCGATTACGCACTAGGGGAGACCAACGGTTCTCCGCTGAGTACTGCCGCGATCACCTTGGCGCCAGGCGCTTCGAAAGCCTTCCTGTTGATCATCTATTACCCCTCGGGAGTTGCACAGGCAACACTTGCGATTACGCAAGCACACCTGACTTCGACCGTAATAATGTCAGTGCAACTCAGTGCGCAAGGTCAAGGGCAGATTCCGCCCGTCCCCGGCTTCTCAGCTTGCGATACGGCGAAGTATCACTACTGCATTTTCGTTGGTAACGATTTGGTCGACGGACTGCCGATAAACAGTAGTGTTCCACCTCTGAACCCACCCGGCACGAACTACGCCTACAACTTCGGACAGCTGACCCTGAACAACTGGGTTGGCGTTCCTATCAACATCATCAACAACGATCCGAGCAATATAACGGCCGGATTTGTAAACCCGGCAGGCCCGCTTCGCATGTTCACCGTCGCGACTAATGGAACGCGTACGCCACTACCGATAGATGGTAGCGGGACTCCGAATGTGACAGTAACGGCAGCAGCACGCATTGCTACGCTCGAGGCGCAGTATGCATGGCAGCCCGCTGCAGGCGGTGCATCGACTGCGTTCAATCAGGCGACGCCACAAAACCATGCCGGGTTCGCCCAGATCCAGGCGCGATTCTCCCCGAGTACGCAGACCATCCCCCTAATGTTCATGTCTAACTGCGGATACTCGGCCTGTGTGTTCTGGGACAATGTTTCATCAAGCGAACTCCAGCGTGGCCCATTGGGGTACGACAATTTCACCAAGGCGGCGGAGCATCACCAACTGGTAATCGGCAATCCCCTGATTACGATAACGGATACATTCACGCTCAGTTTCTTAGGGTTCACAGATCTGAATCATCCGCCGAGTGGTGCGACACCGCTGACTTTCGACTACAACAATTCGGCTACTATCGGGCCGATCACCGTTCCTCCGAAGCGCGTCGTGGCGTTGAATTACAGTCTCGTCATGCCATCGACGTCGTCGACAAGCGCAGCCGCATTGAATTTGACGCTCTCGCAACCCGATCAGGGAACGGTTTTTAACGGGCCGTATGACTACGCTCGGATCACGAGCTCGCCGAATCCCAATCCGTTCCCGAATTGTCCAAACATCTGTGTTTATCGGCGACAAACGGAATCGTCAGCTTCTCCTTTCTGGCTATTTGACAATACGACGCAGCTCGTTTCGCTCAATGGGCCCACTGTCAGTGCCTCGTTCTCAGCGGGCGAGGGACAGGTGTCTACTGGCGCCGCCGATTGGCTAATCGTCAACAATACCAACAATACAGTGCCTTTGAGCGCAGTCATTGACCCACTGACGCCCACCTACGCGTTTGAACCATTTGTATTAGGAACAAGTTTGGGATGGAACGCGGCAAATCCTGGAATGACATTCGACCAATACTGGCTGCCACCCCACTCGGCGCAACCGCTAGCTATCTCCGTATTCGGAGAGCATTGGAATACGTCGACGACGTTGCACTTGACTGCCGCAGGCTACGGTCAGATGAGCATCAATCTGAGCAACACGATTGCGAGGGTCAATGCAGATTGCACAACACTGTGTATACGCGCAAACGGGGCAGTTGTTCCAAACGGAGATTCACTTATCGTACCCACGTCAAGAGTAGGTGGGAGCAGTAACACTTCGACCCAGATGTTTACGGTTGTCAATGGTCTGTCGACTGATGGCGATTTCGAAGTGGCGCTCACAGATGGGAGCGGCATCGCCTTAGACGCCAGCTCCGGCCTTTCATTCTCAGCTGGGTGCAACGCGTCGATTTCGACCCCGACCATTTGTCGTGGCCACTTGACTGGAGGCACTAGCATTGATCTGACGCTGCGATCCAATGGCACAGGAGCAATCGGCTTCCAGGTCGTGACCACTCTGGGCTCTTACGAGCACACGATGAACGCGACAGCATGCAACGGTCTCTGCGCCTACGCGAACAATGTGCTCGTTGGCGCCAGGAGCCCGGCAATTCCGCTGGATTTTGGACGCACGGTAACTGGGCATTCCCGATCACTGGTGCTGACGATAATCAACAACAGCAATGCAGATGCTCATCTAGGCAGCGCAACGATTGAGGGGCCGGTGACTTCGTTCGGGCCGACGTTTGCATTGGCTGGCACCATTCCAGCGGATTTGACCGTGAGTGCACAAAGCGCTTGGCAAGCGACCGTAGCGTTCCAACCCAGCGCTCGCGGCTCTTACACAGGTTCGGTGCTGTTTTCTGCCAATGCAGCAGCCAAGGTGCCGTTGTCGGGTACCGCACATATGCGAATGGCCGTCCCTGTGAAAACGAAGAGCGGCAAAGTGGTAATGATCAAAAACTGAGTGCCTGGCAATCATTCAACTCGTTTACGGCGATCATATGGAGGAAAAGTTATGTTGTTTAGCAAGTTACTAATAGCAGGCCTGATAGGGTCGGTTGCGTCGCCTGTGGCGATGGCGGCAAATGCTTTCAATACACAAGTTTCATATATAACGACCGGTCCGCTAGTGGCAGCGACCGCGGATCGCATGTACTTGGGCGTCACGACAGATTTGACTACGTTGAGCCCAGCCACGCCGGCGTGCAATACACAGCGGCGATACGTAATACAGATCACGACCGATGTGGGTGAAGCCGTGCTTTCAATGTTGGAAGAGGCGCAGGCGGCTGGGCGAGCCATCGACGTTGTCGGCACAGCCAACTGTTCGTTCGATTCCACTTCCGAAGGTGTCGCTTGGGTTGTGGTTCATTAACTTTGCCATGGAAATAAGTGTCTTTGCTGGCTGCTTTAACCGGAACGATTTAGACGCCAGTGATCGTTCCTTCGTATCTCATCGAGAGCATTCAAAGAATGCTCCGGTTTCCACCATTTCGTGTATTGAACGCTTGGGATGGTGTGAGTCTCCAGTTCGGTTCGCAAACAAAACGGGCCGGTTCTTGTATTGGGCAATATGGAAGTGCGACGCCGTTTTGTTATGCATTGATCCTTGGATCGGTGTTTGTCTCGCGCGCAAACAATGCTCAGCCTGTTAGTTAGACATTTCTGCACTTCATGTTTATTTGGAGATCTCAATGGCCTGGTCTAATCCGCAAACTACCGTACTAATGAACCCGACGCGACGTCCGGCTGCATGGGTCTGTGCCGTTACGTTGTGGGCGGCGTTGGGTACGTCCTTTGCCGATAGTCCGCAGGGACCATTGCCGGAGTCGACATTTTCAACGGGTTACGACGCGAGCAAGGTATTTGCGAGTAGCAACGGCGACGACCAAATAGATGTTTTTGGCGGGAACTTGCTGGTGTCGTTGCCACTGGGTCAGCGATATGCGGTGGGACCGCACCTGAGTTATGGCTTCGGGCTGACGTACGATGGACTGTCATGGCAGTTTGACACGAGCCAAGTAGGGATCTCAGCGCCAGGGGAGGACACGAATAATCCGCATCGGGTGTGGACGGTACAACCGCGGCCAACGGTGAATAATGCGGGGATGGGATGGACGCTTTCGTTTGGGCGTCTGGAGTCTCGAGGCCCGAGTCTCATTGCTTCTGGTGGAACAGCACCAAAGACCTGGTCGTATACGAGTCCGGACGGCTCGCGACATGTATTTCATAATGGGTTGAGCCAGGCGTACCCGGATCCGGATCCCGCGGCATCGGGCGGTGATGATCCGACTGAGTATACGGCGGATGGATCTTTTTTACGGCTGCATACGGCCACACGCGAGATTGATTTTCCGGATGGGTCGACACAACGGTTCGACAACTCGACGGATTGTCACAACCCCGCGCCATTGTCGGATCAATACTTGCCGCCGGATCACTGCTGGCGCATGACACTGGCGCACGACCGGTTCGGAAGCGATCCGAATTGGCAGAATTATTTTACGGTGAGCTACATCGAGACCGGCACGAACGATCCACGCTGGGTCATCAGCGACAGCGAAAATCGGCAGCACACGGTGCACTTTGAGGCATGGCCACTGGCGCCGGGAGTGTTTCGTGTACACCAGGTCGATCTGGGGGGATTTAACGGGCAGACGGCGTACGTGCGGTTCAATTACATTGATCGAGCGCAGTTCCCGGATTGTGCGCCGAACACGGCGATTCAACGAGCGTACCGAATCGTGCAAAACGGTCAATGGGCAGACCCGATTCCGGATAATGTGAATTTGTTTTTCCTGAACAGTATTGCGATCCAGGACAGCGCTGGTAACACACTGGCACCTTCGTACACGGGATTGCAATACCGCAACCAGCCGTACGGGGTTGTAACGGAAGCTGGGTGCAACTTAGGTAGTGGTCGTCTGCAGCAGATGACCTATCCCAGCGGGGCGACAGTGGCTTGGGGATATGGATTGTACTACGGACCCGATGGGTTGATCTGCAGCGAGCCGGTCGATGAGCCCGGCGGTTCGGCGGTGTTCGATGAGCTCAATACTTGGTTGGGAATTGCTACCAAGACGATCACGGCGGCTGATGGCACGACAGTACTTGGCGGGTGGACGTATGAGACGGAATATTCTTCGGAGGCTTTCAATACGGATGTTTCTACACGTCCGGCGAACTACTGCTTGCACGCCACGCGCACGCGGGCTGGGTTAGTCCGTGACGGCAGCGGTACGGTGCAGGTGACGTATCAAAATCAGTACAAGGAAGATAGCGACTGGAGCCCGTACATCCCGCTGCATCGGGATGCGGCATCGTTGGCTCTGGGGTGGCGCGACGATGAGAACGGCCAAGATTTTACTCGCTACAACTACGTGATGGGTGAGCCGCTCACTGTAGCGGGCGAGAACATCGCGCAGCAACCGTTGTATATGCAAAGTGAGGTATACGACTGTACCGCGACACGGCCATCCTCGCAGCCGGCAATCCCGGCACTGACGTTCAGTTCACACGGCGCGAATATCGGTGGAGGGGCGACGAGCTACTGGGCACCCTCAGGGGTGGCGAACTGCACGCGTAAGCGTGCGACGTATGTGCGCTATGAGACGGATGCAAACGTTCCCAATGCCGGAGGGACAGATATTCGGATCCCCATGTACGCGCCGAGTCTGGCTCCTGGCACAGCATGGACATTTAATGACAGCAATCTCAGTGGAGTAGTGGGTAGCAATGGCACCCCATTTCCTGGTGCTTGCCAATCCTGGGTATCGGGTATTGGTACGAGTGCCGATCCGCTGGTGTTTACGGGGGGTAATTGCTCAGAGAGTAATCGTCGCGTGGCCGAGTCGAAAACAATCTACTTCGATGACGGGGGTACTTTCAGCGATACGCATTCGTGGGATTACGATGGACTCGGACATTACCGTTCGACATTGGCCAGTAGCAATGTTGGTTCGAGTCCGCAACGTCTTTCCCAGACTGCGATAAATGCCAGCAACGATGAATACCACATCCGTACGTCCAGTCAGAGTTGGATTTTGTCCATGCCGACATCGACATATCGGCGCGACATTGGGCTGAACGACACGGTCCAGAAAGAGATGTGCTATGACGACGCGACGGGATTCCTGCGCTACGAGCGGGACTATCGCGGGTTCGATACTGATTTCAAATCACCGACTGCGCAATCCAACGCACACGACGTGCTGGTGGGATATCAGCATGACAACAAAGGCTATGTGACGACGGTGCGTACCTGGGGCGGTGACAATCAGGCATTACCGAATGGCTCACTCTGTACCTCGACGTTTGAAGGCAGATTGAACACCATAGTGCCGCAATATCAGTCGACACACACGTACAGTGCGGGCGTGGTGACGCAAGATGCAGAAGTGGTGCCGACTACCCAGAATTCACAACCGGGCGCTCAGCTGCTGGTGTCGGTGAACAATGCGGTGGATAGGACGACCGGGTTGATTACATCGATAACGGATACTGCGGGGATCGTCGACACGGCGAGCTATGATGTATTGGGTCGATTGACCAGTGCACAGCACGGGCAAGAACCCTCACTTAACTATCTGTACTGCTTCAAGCAGCTGAGCTCGTCAGCGTGTTCCCAAGCCGGGCTCAATGGCCAGAATGCGGTCTCGATTACCGTACAAGACGTCGATCACGGCAATGCCACGCTGAGGTCGACGACATTGTTCGACGATCTGGGTCGGACGATTGAAACGCGGGTACCGTATGCCGATACGAATGGCAATCTCGCCACACGTGTATCTAAGACAGCCTACGATTCATTGGGCCGCAAGATAGCCGACTCAGTACCGATGGATAGTAGTGTGGCGGCGAGTTTTACCTTGCCCACGACAGTGCCCGGAAGTTGCGATCCAAGCACGAATAAGGCGAGCTATTACACCTATACCTGGGACAACCGGATTGCGCAGACGAGGATTGCAGACTGTTCAGTGGTGACGATGTCCTATCAGGGTATTAGCCATGTCGATGCCAGTGCGTCTGTGCAGACAGGCGGTGGGCTTAAGACAGCGACCGTCTCCAAAGACATGGACGGGTACGGACGACTGATTGGCGTGGAAGAGTCTTCCGGCGGCACGGCGGCAAATCCGCAGCGGATGTATACGCGATACCACTACAACAGTGGCGACAAGCTGACGCAGGTATCGACCTATCCTACCGGAGTGAGTAATCCGGATGATGCGCAGTATCTGTTGCGCGCGTTCTATTATGACGGGTTAGGACATGCACGCGAGTCGGATGTTCGGGAACTGAATTTCGAGCCGGTGGTATTGAGCAATCTAGACAGCATGGGGCATGCGGGCCAGATGACCTGGGGTGGGAACTTGCGCACGTCGACAAACGTGTATGACCCCATGGGACGGGTGACGCAACAATGGGTGCAGATTGGCACCGACCCGAGTCGGTTGATGGTGGAGACCTTCTATGCTCGTACGAATAACGGAGCGGACAAGCGCGCCGGCAAGCTCGTAGAGATGCGGCGGCATAACTATGTGCCGTTGGATCCGACTAATCCGGGTGGCGATAAGAAAGACTTCGTAGTCTCAATGCGGTATGCCTACACCGCTACCGATGGCAAGCTCGAGAAGATCCAAACGGTGAGCGTGGACGCGGACAGCGCTGGCCGTCGTACCGAGTTCGACGCCGGTTATGACAGCCAGTACGTCTACGATGACTTGGACCGTGTGACGAGTGTGCAGTACCCGGCGTGCGATGCATATGGGTGTCTGCAAGGGCAGGTCAGCTCGCTGGAAGAAGCGATCGGTTACGCGGGGATGACAGCGACAAGTTTGTCGGTAGGTCCAGTGGGTGGAACGAAGGCGAACCTCGTGAACGCAGGGTTCTATGCGAATGGGGTGCCCTCGTCGATAGCCCATCACACGCAATTGGGTGCAACGGTATTGCAATCGTTTGGGCTGGACGCAAACGGTCTGAGCCGGATAGCGAGCATTGCGGTAAGCAAAGGCGGAAGCAATCTGTGGAATAGTGGCGCGTACAGTTACGATCCGTCGGGTCATTTGAAGGGAGTGGGATCGGACACATTTCAGTATGATCTGGCCGATCGAATGACATCGGCCAGTGTGGGAATCCCGGGCGGCACGGCGACGCAGCAGGCCGTCTATGACGGCTATGGGAACTTGACGCAGCTGACCTCGAATGGGCAGGTGTCGGACTTTGTGCTGGATGATGCCAACCGTCTGGCGACGACATCGGCGACCCGGTTCAGCTACGACGACTTCGGCAACTTGTCCTCACTGTCGCATCCGACGACGCCGGCCGGTGATGGTAGTGCGCTTTATCAGCAGCTGAACTATCAAAGCGACGGACTCGATGAAGTGTCGTACATTCGTGGCTTCCAGAGTGCCACGCGCGATGGTGCACCGTTAGGTGCAAGCACGAAGATGGGCTTTGTCTACGATCCGAACAATCGACGGGTCGTTGAATGGGACATGGTCGCAGGTACTGAGCATTGGACGTTGCGTGGGGTTGGTGGCGAGAGTCTGCGGGAGCTTGATCGCGATGCGACGGGAGCCTTTACGGAATCCCGCAGCAGCGTGTATTTCGGGTCAAAGCTGGTGGCCACATATGTGCCACATGGTGCAACCATTAGTGAATATCACCAGTTCGAAGATCACCTGGGTAGCACGCGTCTGGTAACGGACGGGACGGGTGCTATTGCGCAGCAATTCGTGTACTTGCCATTCGGGCAGCAGGTGTACAGCCAGGACAACGAGAATCCCACAGGGGAATCGCAGCGGGTTCAGTTCACGGGGCAAGAGCTCGATCACAACAGCGCCGACAGCAAGGACGATACCGACTACATGATGGCGCGCAGTTACACGCCGGAATACGGTCGGTTCATCAGTATCGACCCGATCGAAGGCACACCAGAACATCCCCAATCGTGGAACCGCTACGCATATGTCGGAAACAACCCCGTCAGCAACACCGATCCGACAGGAAAGAAGCCTTGCAATCCAAACTCACCCTCGAAGGTTATACGAGACTTCTGCAGCGGACACTATGGCGGAACGGCGATTTCCGCGGGTACGGAAGATTCAAACGCTTCAGAGAGCAACGTTCCCGCCAATTCGCCACCGAAGCAGGATGGCCCCGTAACTCCGGAACAACTGAAGCGACTGCCGTTCAAGGCAGCGCTAGCATACAGCTATCAAGCTAGTTTTAGAGCAATGGTAAATCTGCCTCCACCGACCGCTCGAGAGACGCAAGAATTTGGCTGGAAGGAGTTCTTTTCCGGACTTGCCGGTATGGCTGGAATCGGAATGATGAATAGCACTGGCCCGGCACCACCCGAGGGTGCTCCTGCGGGAGGAGGATCTATAAGAGGACTGGCCGCCGAAGAGCCAGGCCTCGCGATAGGCGGCCGTAACATGTTGGCAAACGCGCCCGAAGCCAACCTTCCTCAGTATCTTCGGTCAAATGGAATAGAGTGGACCAGAGCAGGGCCGCAATCGGAATTTAACGCTGGCCTTGTGCAAAGAGGAGCATCAGGTCTTCCTCTAACCGTTTACCAAGGGCAAGGGTATACTGCTCAGGAATTCTCTCTTTACATATTCGGCTACGTCACGGCAAATCCATACAGTGGTGGGCTATTACCGTCAGTTAATAATTTGGCAGGGCAGCCTTGGCAATAAAGATCCTCTTTTGTTTTCCGTCGTATGCGCCTCAAGCGTGGTGGAATAAATGACTCATCGTGGCCCAATTTCGTGCGTTTAGTGCGACCTGTTTTTTAAGGGTACGCGCAATTTCAACCAGCGCATGCAGCGAACCTGAGCTCGCCGTTTTTAGATGCGCTTATTGCTCGATACCACGCAGGCGTGCACGATCGGGCTCGATCGCCCCAGCATGCCTGCCGGATAGAGCTCTCCTAAACTGATGTGCAAAGCATTGTTTGCGTACAGAGGGGGCCGTCCACGTGTGCAGGGGATGAAGCCTCCTCGAAAATTCGATCCGGTTAGAAGTAGAGTTCCGTCCATTCATGAGCTGCTTTGATTCCTTCGACCTGACACCCTAGATTAGTCCGGAATCCGGTTAGAGTCCGCCCCAACGAGGAGCGGACGATGAAAGGCAAGCGATTTTCCGAGGAGCAGATCATTGCGGTGCTGAAGGAATCCGAAGCCGGCGCGAAGACGAAAGACCTGTGCCGACGCCATGGAATCTCCGAGGCAACGTTGTACAACTGGAAAGCGAAGTACGCCGGCATGACAGTCTCGGAGGCACGACGGCTCCGGGAACTGGAAGCGGAGAACAGCAAGCTCAAGCGTTTGCTGGCCGAAGCGGAGCTGGACAAGGCAGCATTGAAGGATCTGCTCGGCCGAAAATGGTAGGCCCGCAGGCGAAGCGTGAAGCGGTGAATGTGTTGCTGGCCGAACACCGCTTTGGAGTAACGCGCGCTTGCGGCTGGTCTCGATCTCGCGGTCACTGTATCGCTACGTACGTCAACAGGTCGACGGCGATTTGAAGCAACGCATCGAAGACATCGCTGCGCTCAAACGTCGCTACGGCTATCGGCGCGTCTACGTGCGTCTGCGTCGAGAGGGTTGGCAGGTGAACCGCAAGCGCGTGTATCGGTTGTACCGCGAACTGGGATTGGCTGTGCGGCGTCGTAAACGCAAACGCATTGGCATGGTCGAACGTCGGCCATTGCCGAAACCCAGCGCAGCAAACCAGAGCTGGTCGATGGATTTTATCAGCGATGGACTAGCCGATGGTCGCCGGCTGCGTTGTCTGACGATCGTGGACGATTGCACGCGTGAGTGTCTGGCAATTGAGGTGGACACGTCGATTACGGGAACACGCGTCAAGGCCGTGATGGAACGCCTCGCCGATACCCGCGGGCTACCGCGATCAATCACCGTGGATCACGGTCCAGAGTTCGAAGGCCAGGTGCTCGATGCCTGGGCGTATGCAGCGAATGTCCAACTGGCATTCATCCGTCCAGGCAAGCCGAACGAGAATGCCTACATCGAAAGCTTCAACGGAAAGTTCCGCGACGAGTGTCTCAAAGAGCACTGGTTCGTCACGATGGCGCACGCGCGCCGAATCATCGAAGCGTGGCGAATCGAATACAACACCGAGCGCACACACAGCTCGCTGGACGATCTCACTCCCGAAGAGTTTGCAATGAAGCTTTCAAAGCAGAGCCAACAGAGCGTATCTTTAACCGCGGACTCTAAACTCGCACCGTACTAAAACGGGTGTCAGGTCGATTCGGCCTCAGGGAGCGATTAGGGAACCTTATCGAAGTAGGGAAGGGTAGCTTTCGGCCAAAATCAGACGTTCGGTTTCGATGGTAGTGGATCGCAAAGCTGCCGATCGCAACCAGCTGTAGACCATTGAAATATGCGTCATATTTCCTGCCACGAACCCGACGGTCGTTATCATTAAAATACTGAGTAATCCACTGTAAACATTGACTGTGGTCCGAATCGACTGATTTCGCTTTGAAAACGTTTTCATTGCCATTTCGTCTTGCGCGTGTAGCAAGTTTTCTATAACTTGCACCAACTTCTACGTCCGACACTCTCGCGGACGTCTGCATTGTGAAAGCGACTCGACGTGCCGCAGGGGGCATAGGGATGGATTTGTTTTCAATAATACGCCGCCTCAGTGCGGCGGCGACGCTTGCGCTCGTTGTGTCGAGTATTGGAACTGAATCGGCGCACGCCGCAGTTCTGTCTCCTGCTGTGCAAAATGGTGTTGCCTGGCTCAACGCGCAGGTGCAGAACGACGGATCGCTGACGAACGAGAGCAGTTCGATCGCGACCGCGTTCCAGGCGCGCGAAGAGTCCTTGGTGACGTTGAGCAATCTGGCGGTCGCGCCGCCGGGATTGATCGGCAACGTCGCCTTGGCGACCGATCGAAATACGGAATACCTGGCGCGGCAAATCATTGCCGCTGCTAACTCGCACCAAGGTGCGAACGATGATGTCGCCTCATTGTTGGCCCTGCAAAACCCAGATGGTGGCTGGGGCCTGACGATCGGCTATTCGAGCGACCCGCTGGATACCGCATTCGCCTTGCAGGCGCTGCGTGCCATCAACGCCCCGTCGACGGCGGTTGGCAATGGTCTGGGATTCTTGTCCGCAGCCAAGCTGGCCGACGGCGGTTGGGGACTTACGGATCAAAGCTTGATCTACATCACGGCGCACGTTCTGCTGGCTGCAAATGCCTGGGCGGGCGAATACGCGGATAACGATGTAGCGGGCGCTGCAACGACTTGGTTGCTCGCACAGCGCAATGCCTCAGGTGATATGAGTGACGTGCAATCGGACACGCTGACTCTTTTGGGACTGTCGGGTCGTACCGGAGATCCGTCGGTGCTTGGGCCACTGGTGAACGCCATCGCAGCGAGCCAAGCCAGCGACGGTAGCTGGAATGAAGACCCTTATCTGACGGCACTGGCTTTGCGAGCGCTTGGAGCGCCGCCGACGAACACAACGCAGGCTTCCGTGAGCGGCCGGGTGATCGATGGACAGACCGGTCGCGCGATCAGCGGTGCGGCGATCAGTTTGACGGGATTCTCGACGTATTCGCAATCCACCGACGCGAACGGCAATTTTGCAATCGCGAGCGTCGATGCGGGCGCATATACATTGCAAGTCGCCGCTGGCGGCTTCAATAGCGTCACGGCCAACACGTCCGTAAGTCCGGGACAGTCGCTGGACTTCGGCACGATCGCGCTGGTACCCCTTAGCGGCGGCGGCACCGGTACCGTCGTCGGAACAGTCACGGATATCAACACTGGCCAACCGCTGCAAGGCGCCACGGTCACAGTCAATAGTTTCAACGTCGCAACCGCAGCCGACGGCACTTTCGAAATCAACAACGTCGCGGCAGGAGCAGCCACAGCGGTTGCTTCTGCAGCCGGCTATCAGACGCTGACATCGTCGGGTTCCGTTCCGGTGGGAGGAATTCTTCAATTCACGTTCGAATTGGCGGCGGGAAGTGGGCCTCCCGGCGATCTGGTCGGAACGATCACGGACGCGAATACAGGCAAGGCCATTGTCGGTGCTACCGTCAGCGTGACCGGCGCCGACACAGCGCTGGCGCAGAGCAACGCACAGGGCTCCTACCATTTCAGCGGTTTTATAACTGGCACAATTCAGGTCGCCGTCACCGCAACGGGTTACGACAGCGCAAGGGTTACGACGGATTTCGTTACTGAGAGGACGACGACGTTCTCGCCGAAACTTTATCCGACCGGGACGTCACCGCCAGGTGCCAACGCTGGCAGTGTCACCGGTACAGTCGTTGATTCCACGACTGATAAACCACTGGCGAGTGTCGCGATCGTGGCGACGTCGCCGGACAACTCGACTATACATGTCGTCACCGACTCGGCTGGGCACTTTGCGGTGCGCGGTCTGACGCAGAATCAGGTGACTCTGGCCTTCAGTCTGGCGAACTATGTCTCCGTGCAGTTCTCCACTCCAACGCCACCGTTGGAGGTCAACAATCTCGGCGACGTCCGGATGCGCCCGCTGGGTGTGTTGCAGACGCTCCCGGATCTCGTCGTCAACAAGGTTGATTCCAAGACGCAGGCGGCCACCGATCCACAGACATTGCAATTGAGCGGTAGCGTGCAGGCCGAAATCGGCAATCGCGGTACCGCACCGGCACCGGCGGATGTCCAGGCGCTGGCGTTTTACGACGTCAACCAGAACGGCATCTACGATGCTGGTATCGACATCGCGCTCGGCACAGCGACCACCTCCGCCGCGATCGATCCCCAGGGAACCCTATCGCTGGATATCCCCGTCGCTGGAACGCTGCCGTTTCGCGATGCTCCGGTCACCGTCTGGATCAACAGCGCGCAGAACGTCGTCGAACTCAATGCAGCAAACAACTATGGCAATTCAACTTCTCAATGCCATATTGCTCCGCCACCTACGACAATCACGCCGACGCTCAAGTGGGCTTGGAATGGTTCGGCCGCGGATCAATCTGATGTCAACGTATTTGGCCCCGTCATCGTCGGGCATCTGACCGACGACAATGGCGATGGTCACTATGACGAGAATGATGTTCCGACGCTTGTGTTTGCGGGAAGGACACTAAACCCCGAAAGCGCCAGTGCGTTGGTCGCCGTCAGCGGCAAGGATGGCCATGAGCTATGGCGTCGCACTGATATACAGGCGACCGGAAACGGCAGCGTCGCCATCGCCGATATCGATGGGGATGGCAAACCAGAAGTCTTGGTTAGCAATTGGAATCGCACGAAACTCTATGCGTTGCGCAATGACGGCAGCGTTCTATGGTCAACGGCAACTGGCCCGGCTTTTTCATCAGAAGCGGTATTCGACGGGATTACAGTTGCCGATCTCAATCAGGACGGGAAACCAGAGATCATTCAAGGCAACCATGTCTTCGACAACACCGGGAAGCTGCTGTGGGTCGGCGCAGGAGACGGTGGTGGCACTGTCTATGGTTCCAACTATGGGTTCGTATCGATCGCAGCTGACATCAGACCGGACATCCCAGGGATGGAGGTTATCGCGGGCCGCACGTTGTATGACGCGGATGGCCATATCATCTGGAACCGCACCGACATTTCCTGTGATGGATTCAATGCGGTAGGCGACTTTGGCTATCCGAACCCGCCGCAGATTGTCCTGGCAAGCTGCGGCACGCTTTACCTGCTCGACCGCAATGGCAAAACAATCTGGAAGACGTTTGTCTATGGCGGTGGTCAAGGCGGACCTCCGACGGTGGCAGACTTCGGTGGCGAAGGCAAACCGCAGATCGGCGTCGCCGCCTCGCGCAACTACACAGTCTACGGTGCGGATGGTTCGGTTAGGTGGAGCGCACAGACATACGACCTTTCGTCGAACGTGACCGGCTCGTCCGCTTTTGATTTTCTTGATAACGGCAAGGTGGAAGTCCTCTACGGCGACGAGCAGATGTTCCGCATCTACGACGGCGCGACCGGCGCTGTCTTGTGGAGTACTGTCAATCCGTCCGGAACGACGTTCGAATATCCGGTTGTAGCCGACGTCGACAATGACGGCCACGCGGATATCGTGATCGGCGCGAATGCGAGCCCGAGTTCTTCCTCGCCCCTTCGTGGTGTTCGCGTCTTCAGCGCCGCTACTGGTGGTTGGGCGCCGACGCGTACGGTCTGGAATGAACATGGCTACCACATCACGAACATCAATGATGACGGTAGCGTGCCGCAGTTCGAACAGTCGTCCTGGAAAAACAGCAACACCTATAGATTGAATACGTTTCCTGGACACGGTGTGTTGGATGGGCCTGATCTGACTGCAGGTCTGTTGCAAGTCACTGACAACGGTACAGGTCAGTCGTTGACGCTGAGCGCGCGCATAGGCAACGGTGGCCAAATTGCCTCGCGCGCCACGATGGTTGCGTTCTACTTTGGCGACCCGAGTCACGGCGGAACATTGGTGGGCAGCGTGGCACTGGGTGCGTTGGATCCATCGCAGTACCTGGATGTGCAACTCACGGGTGTTGCTCCGCCGAGCGGATCGCCGGACGTCTACGTGGTAGTCGATCCGGCGAACACGATTCAGGAATGCGACAAGACGAACAATGTCGACCACGTTCCGTATGCATCGAGCAACCCGCTGGTGCAGTTGAGCGTAGCTACGGATGCTGTGATGTATGCAGCGAACAGTCCTGCGCAGTTGACCGGCACCGTAACGAACACCGGCAGTTTCGCCACTGACGCGAACCTGAATCTTCGCATCGAAGACAGTAGCGGCAATGTCGTTGTGGATTTCGGTAACGATAGTCTTGGCGCGGTGGCTGCGGGTGGTGCGGCCAACGACGCCCATACCTGGAATACCGGGACGACGCTCGCCGGACCGTACATGCTGCGTGGTTTGCTGTATGCCACGAACGGCAGTCTGCTTGCGCAAGCAAGCGCGGCATTCTCGATTGTCGCTTCCGGCACAGCGACCTCGACAGTGCACACAGACAAGCAGACCTATAACCCGAGCGATAAGGTACAGATTGTGTCGGGGGTGCAGAGCCTGTCGTCGAACGTGATTCTGAGCAACCTGACGTTGAACCTGCAGGTGTTGGACGCGAGTGCTACGCAGCAATTCGCACACAGCAACGCGATCCCACAGCTGCTGGCGAGCCAGGCATTGAGCTTCACGACGCCGCAGCAGCTGAGCAATGCGGCGCCGGGCGTCTACACGGTCAAGCAGGATCTGGTGGACGCGCAGAACAACCTACTCAGCCATGTGGAGACGACGTACACCGTCAGCTCCACGAGCGATACCGGCTTTGGGCTGAAGGGCACGATCATCGCGACACCGAAGTCTCTGCCGGTCGGCGCAACTCTGACGCTCAACGCGACAGCGACCGATCAGGGCAACAGCGCGCTCAATAATTTGCCGCTGACGATTTCGATCATCGATCCGGCGGCCGGAACGGTACTGCAGCAATTCAACCAGACGTCCTCGCTGAACGTTGGCGCGACCGTGCCGTTCAACACGACGTGGGTTACTCAGGGCAATGCGAACACCACGTACACAGCCGTGTTGACCGCCACCGTAGGTGCAGGCGCTGCCGTCAAAACGCTGACCTTGGCGCAAGATACGTTCACGCTGACGCCGCCAGCGAACAATCTCAAGGCGGACATCACGCTGGCGGCTGGTGCACCACCGCTGGCAGCACTGGTGCTGATGGACGCCAATGCCAATCCGGCCGATACCACGCGCTTGACCAATGCGCTGGCAGCACGCAACTACGCTGCGACCTTCGTCAACACAGCGGGTGACTTCAGCACGAGCCTGCGCACGGGTGCGTATCAGCTGTATCTGCTACTGGCTGGCAATGTAGCTCCGGATACGATCACACAGCGCTTGCTCCGTGAGGCCGTGCACCGTGGCGAAGGCGTGATCATTGCCAATGGGGCAGGTCAGCTTTCCGACGTGCTCGCGCAGATCAGCGGATTGCAGTCCGGCAACCTGCCGGTGATCAATGCGCAGGCCATCGACGTGCTCGCCAGCGCGCCGGGTGGAGCGGCTCACGTAACACTTAGCCCACCGCTTCCGAGCCGTATCGTCGTACCGCGGTCGGCGCAGACTCAGGCAACCATCACTGGTCGCCTGCCTGCCACGCCGGATCAGGGCACCCTCGCATCGGAGCTCGCCAGCCTGGGTCGTATCGATATCGGCTACTTCGGCAACGATGCCGGTACCAATGGTACGCACCTCGCGTTGAGCTCGATGGGTCGCATCCAGAATACGGACGGCAGTGACCATTACACGGTCTGGCTGATCCGCAACAGCGGAACGACGGCTTGTAATGTCACGATCGCAAGCGTGGCGGGTGGCTACTCGCTCGCACTCACGGTCACGCCGCACACTGATACGTTTATCGCCAGCCCGATCGTGGCAGGCACAGCCGATCACACGCTGAGCGAGAGCGGTACGGCGATCCAATCAGTGCCGGCAGTTACGACCGCGTTTGCGGACTCGCGTCTGGTCGATGTCGGTGCGAACCCGGGTGCGATTGCACTGTGGGGCAATCACATCGGCTCGAGCAATGTGCTGATCTGGAATGGCAGCCAGCATCTGCTGCACGGCGCGGTGATCTCCAACAGCGACATCGTGTTCACCGGGTCGCAAAACCTGATCGACGGACCCGTGCACTACGTCACGAGCTTCAGCAACAGCGGCAGCCAGAATACGTTCACGTATCAACCGCGTTCGATCAACCCGCAGCCGTTGCCGACGCTGCTGAACCTGGCGGACTTCCAGCCCGGTGGCGTCGTGGCAACCGCGGTGGGTACACAGTACTTCGATCAGAGCGCCGAGTGCGCCGCGAAGGGAAGCTGGCAGCGTACGAGTACTCAAATGCCGCTCGCGCCCGGTGTGTACTACATCCCGTGTGATGTGCACATCAGCGGTAATGCGCCGGTCGGCAACGTTACGCTTGTCAGTACCGGCTTGCTGCAGATTGATGGCGCCAAGGGCAGCTTCACGCCGTTCTACCAAGGCGTACAGTTCGCTACATCGTTGATCGGCGATGCGATCCACCTGACGGGCGATTCGACGCAAGTGGGTGGTCTCGTATTCGCGCCGCAAGGCTCGGTGCAGATCACCGGTTCGTCGATGAGCTTCGCCTGTTCAATCATCGCCGACACAATCCGGCTCTCCGGCGCCAAGACGCAGATCGATGTGCGCCAGTGCCCCTATGCAACCGTGCAGGAGCAAACGCCGGCCGTTCTATGGAACACGTTCGGCACCGGCGCGGCTGTGTATGCGGCGTTCCCGTGGCAGAGCGCGATCGATCAATACGAAGCGACCACGCCGGGCGAACTCACGAACCTGTTCACGGGAATTCTCGGTGACGTCGCGCCGAACGCGATCACTCTGCGCGCGGGGATAGTCGTGCCCCTTACTGCAACGGTGCAGAACCAGGCTGATCCGTTTACCGGAACGTTGGCGCTCAGCGTTGACGACGACTCCACGTTCGTACCGCCGACGGCGAGCTGGCAGCTCGACTTCACGAACACGAACAGCTTTACGGCCAATACCAATATTCGTTTGGGTTCGCACGCCAGCACGGGCATCACCGCGAAAGTATCGGCGGCGACGCCGGTGGTCATCGATCCGCTGAAGCAGACGAGCAAGACGATCAGCCATTTGGCTGGCGACTCGATTGCGGATCTGATCAATGCGGCGAATGCGATCAGCAGCCCGGATGCGGGCATCGCGGCTGCGTTGGCGGGCCTACAGGCGGCACAGACTGCGATGACGGTAAACGATGCGAGCACAGAATTGAGTGATCTGCTGGATGCCGCCGAAGCATGTGGCACATCCAACAACGCTCAAGCCGATGCCCTGCGCACGCGCATCGATTGGGTGATCTGGG